>Ga0172379_10001848_pt1 | contig 40064 bp, 39 predicted proteins | sample GrowelOW334metaG_FD_119756 | JGI IMG/M metagenome (GOLD analysis project Ga0172379, IMG submission 119756) | Groundwater microbial communities from an aquifer near a municipal landfill in Southern Ontario, Canada - Groundwater well OW334 metaG | ecosystem: Environmental > Aquatic > Deep... | reverse complement strand
CGAATTCCCGACATCATCAAAAACGTCAGTCTGGAGTGCATGGTAGAAACCGCACGCCAATTCATCAAAGAGGATACGTGGGTTCTAGCAGCCGTCAGCAGCGGCGAAAAGCAAGAATTAGTTGATTTGAACGAAAAGATATCAATATTGTTTGAAAAGGAGTAATTCATGCCGTTAAGGCACAGCGTTGAAGAGATAGAATTACAGAGTGGGGCAAGAGGTTTATTAATTGACGCACCCGGCTCAACAGTTGTTGCCTATAATTTTCATTTTCGTGCTGGTTTTAATTACGCTGATGAATCAAAATACCAAACTGCACACATTATGGAGCATTTAACCTGCGGGTCTAATCAAGATTATCCCTCGACAGAGTTATTCAGTCGGGAATTTAATAAAAATGGCGCTAGGTATAATGCGACAACCTCGGAATATAATATGAGCTATACCGCTGAGTGCGCGGTGATGGAGTGGGAGAGGATACTTAACCTAGAGCAGGCTGCGATTACTAGACCAGAATTCACACAAAAAGCGCTTGACCGAGAAAAGAGTAACGTTAAGGAAGAGGTCACGGGCTATATAAATGAGCATCAGCGTTTTTTGTGGAAATCCATCAAGAAAAGTATGGGCTATCCTGGGGTTTCTGACGCGGAGTCAGTAAAGACGATTGATGACATACAATTGTACGATGTAGAAAAACATCATGAAAAGACACATACGCTAGAAAATATGAGATTTACCATAGCGGCCGACCTATCAACATTCAAAAATGAGATAATAAACAACCTAAATCAATGGGATTTGCCAGTTGGAAACCGACTTCCGGTTCCGAAAGTTCAACTCAAATCTTCGCCGATGGTTTATGTGAGTCGTAAGGACCTGACAAATCATATATATCGTCTGCATATTGTTATAGACCGAGAGATGTCTGAGTCTGAAATCTTGTCGATGAGGATACTAAACTATTTACTAACTGGTACTTTTCATTCAAGGATATATGGGGAAGCCCGTAGTAGGGGATTGTGCTATGGCATATCTTCAAGTTGTTACAATAATATCTCTGGCAATGCTTTATGGGAAATATACGGACAGGTCGGCGATAATAATGCAAAGGCTTTGTTCCAATTGATTGTAGACCAAATCACAAAGGTTGTTGACGGTGATGTATCCGAAAAAGAGCTAGAAGATGCAAAGTTGTTTTATACGGGCAACTATCAAATGAGGCATCAAACAACCAAAGAATTGAGCGATTGGTATTCAACGGAATATTTTAACTACGAATTAATAGATTATTTAGATCAGTATCCGGGGCTAATCCAATCAATAACTCTGGATAGTATTGTTGAATTGGCGAAAGAGTATATCGAAAAGGGTTATTGGACATTAGGGTTTGTCAGCAGCGCGCCGGAAGGACAACTACAGCCTCATTATGACTCACTATCAAAGCTTCTTAAGAATGGAGCAAAATAACACTGATGAGGATAGCTATCGCTGGTTATGGCCAAGAGGGCGAATCAAGCTATAGGTATTGGTCTAGTGACCATGCAAATCAGATAACGATTGTCGATCAAAAAGAACCAACTAGGCCTATCTCTGATGAGGTCGACACCATAATCGGCGAAGAGGCTTTTTCGCATTTGAATGGCTTTGACTTGGTTGTTCGTACCGCCGGTTTGTCACCTAAAAAGATTAAAACCGATGGCCGAGTGTGGTCAGCGACCAATGAATTCTTTGCCAAATGTCCGGCGCAGATTATTGGTGTGACGGGTACAAAAGGCAAGGGTACTACTGCTAGTTTAATCGCTAGTATTTTAGAAGCGGCCGGTAAAAAAGTATGGCTTTTGGGTAATATCGGCATACCAGCGCTGGACTATTTGGGCCAAATACGTGCTGATGATATCGTCATCTACGAACTGTCGAGCTTTCAGTTGTGGGATTTAGAATATTCGCCACACGTAGCAGTTGTACTGCGAGTAGAGCCCGAGCACCTGGATGTTCATGACGACTTTGCGGACTATGTAAATGCCAAAACGAATATTCGCCGATATCAAGAGTCTGGGGATTTTTGTGTTTTTCATCCAACAAATCAGTATTCTCGCCAAATTGCCCAGTCGTCAAATATTGGGCAGGCGTATCCGTACGGGGCGACGGGTAACAGAGGTGTTTACGAGAAAGATGGTGAGTTTTACGAGAATGAACAAAAAATTTGTTCAGTTAAGTCACTACAGCTAATCGGCGGTCATAATGTCGAAAACGCCTGCGCCGCCATATCTGTTGCGAAGTTGTATGGTATCTCAAATGATGATATCGAGAAGGGTTTGATGGGTTTTAGGGGATTACCACACCGGTTGGAATTTGTACGCGAGGTTGATGGGGTTGGTTATTATAACGACAGCTTTTCTTCATCGGCACCAGCAACGGTTGCTGCGGTCAAATCGTTCACACAGCCCGAAATACTAATAATTGGCGGTATTGATAGGGGTGGTGATTTTGCGGAAATGACTGATGAAATAGCGACGAACGGTAATATAAAGGCTATAATTATCATAGGGTTAATCCGCGACAAACTGTTTAAAATGATATCCGATAAAAACCCATCGTTAAAAATTATATCGACCGATGCCATATCGATGAGCGAGATTGTCGAATTGGCCAAGGGCCAATCTGTGCCGGGCGATGTCGTGGTCCTCAGCCCTGGATGTGCAAGTTTTGACATGTTTAAAAACTTTTACGATCGAGGTGACCAATTTAGGGATATGGTGAACAAACTATGAAAAAATTTATCTTTAAATCATACAGTTTTAACAAGTCAACAAATCAGGCTGATTTTGAATATTCATACGGTGGGGGAATGAATTTTAAGGAATCGGTGATTTTTGAGTCGGATGATAATTATAGTCAAGAGGCATTGGACAAGGCGCTATTTTTATCCTTCATTTTAATCGGTGTATCTTATTACAAAACCTTTCCGTCGACAGAAGTAAAACTTGAAGTTGCAATTGATGATAGCCAGGCTGATTTTTTTAACACAGTCTATCAAGAAGGTCTCAGCCAATATGCTTATTTTAACCGCTTGAATCGTGGTGATTTGGCACACTTTGAGGCCAGCTCAAAAAAGTCACTGAAAAACCCCGTCAAATACATCGGCGAGGGAATTATTGCTTTACAAAGTGGCGGCAAAGATTCTTTGTTGACGGCCACGCTGCTGGAAAAAAACAAGAAGAACTTTGTCGGCTGGTATGTCTCAAATAGCGAAAGCCATCCGATGATTTTGGATGATGTTGGTGCGGACTTGATAGTTACAAGACGTAAAATCGACAAAGTTGGTTTGCAAAAAGCATTTGAAGATGGCGCCAAGAATGGACACGTGCCGATAACTTACATTATCAAGAGTCTGGCGATTATTCAGGCAATTTTGCTAAACAAAAAGGAAGTACTCGTTTCGATTGCTCATGAGGGCGAAGAGCCACATGCGCATATCGGTGACTTGGCCGTTACGCACCAATGGTCAAAGACTTGGGCGGCCGAGCAACTTTTCGCTAATTACGTTGCAAAATACATATCTGCTGATATTAAAATTGGGTCGCCCCTAAGGGAATATAGCGAGCTGCGGGTTGCCGAACTGTTTGTAAAAAACTGTTGGACGGATTTTGGCCACGAGTTTAGCTCGTGTAACGTCGCAAATTATATGCAGGGTGAGGACAATGCACGGCTAAGTTGGTGCGGTAATTGTCCAAAGTGCGCTAATTCGTATCTGTTATTTGCACCATTTTTGCCAGCAAGCGAGCTGAAGACGATATTTGGTGGGCATGATTTGTTTACAAAAAGCAGCCTAAGCCTGACTTTCAAGGGTTTGATGGGAATAGATGGCATTCCAAAGCCGTTTGAGTGTGTTGGTGAGATAGATGAATTAAGGCTGGCGTACCATAAGGCAGTGGCAAATGGAGGTTATGAAAAACTACCGTTTGATGTACCGCAATCAAAATTTGATTACAAGAAGACCTATCCGGCTCAGGCTTGGGCAACAGAGATGATACAATAGTGTCATGCAGCCACTCTTGAAACAGCTGAATTTATTACTGACGCAAATTGACGCGGCTTTTAAGCGTCTGGATATTGAATCCAAGCAAAAAAAGGTAGCCGAACTGACGGAATGGCTGTCTAGATCCGAGGCATGGAATAATCCAACCGAGGCGCAGGCGAAAAGCAAGCAACTGGCGGCACTTTCTAATTCAATCGATCCTTGGGTTATTTTGCGCGTTCAAGTTGCTGATATGATCGAGCTGGTTGGCATTGGCGATGACAGTTTAATGAAAGAGTTTGAAGAGCAAATTGAAGCCCTGGACCGTGACTTTGATACTTTGCGCAAGGATTTATTATTTAATGGTAAATTTGATGACCATAATGCGATTCTGAGATTAAGCGCCGGGGTGGGCGGAACCGACGCGCAAGATTGGACCGAGATGTTGGAAAGGATGTATTTGCGTTGGGCTGACAAGGCGAGTATGAAAGCGTCCATTATTGAACGGTCGGCAGGGGAAGAGGCTGGTATAAAATCATGCGTCATTGAAGTCAACGGGCCGAATGCCTACGGTAAATTACGGAGCGAACACGGTGTGCACCGATTAGTCCGCCTTAGTCCATTTAACAGTGATAATTTGCGCCAGACAAGTTTTGCGCTGGTTGAGGTTTTGCCACAAATTGAAACACCCGAAGAAGCGCAAATTGATGACAAAGATTTAAAAATTGATGTTTATCGTGCTGGTGGCAAGGGCGGGCAATCAGTTAATACGACCGACAGTGCTGTCAGGATTACTCATATTCCGACTGGTATCGTCGTAGCGATTCAAAACGAGCGTTCGCAGTTGCAAAACCGCGAGACTGCCATGACAATTTTGCGATCTAAATTAACGCAACTACAGCTAGAACAACGTGCCGCTAATATTTCTGATTTGCAAGCAGGTGAGTCGGCCAACTGGGGCTCGCAAATTCGCAACTATGTCTTGCATCCATATACACTAGTCAAAGATACCCGCACCAAACACGAAACCAACAACGCTCAGGGCGTATTGGATGGTGATATTGATGGATTTGTAGAGGCATTTTTAGAGTCGACCGCCAGTTAATACTTATGCTATAATTGACCAGGTAATGATACTGATTGATAGGGTAACAAAAACGTACGGAAAAGATCTAAACCCAGCCATAAATCGGGTTAGTTTGTTCATTGAACCGCGCGAATTTGTAATCTTGGTTGGCACTAGTGGCGCTGGCAAATCAACTTTGTTAAAGCTTTTGACTCGTGAAGAAAAACCAACTAGTGGCAAAATTGTTGTCGGCGGCATTGACTACGACACTCTAAAAGACAGCCATATTCCAATGCTGCGACGCAAAATCGGCGTGGTTTTTCAGGATTTCAAATTATTGCCGCAGCGCACCGTTTTTGAAAACATCGCTTTTGCACTTGAGATTGCTGGTATGACCAGGCGTGAGATTAAAAACACAGTGCCAAAAGTTATCGAATTGGTTGGATTGACTGGCAAAGAAAAACAGTTTCCTCATCAACTATCGGGCGGTGAACGTCAACGTGTGGCAATTGCTAGGGCGGTTGTACGCCAGCCAAAGATTTTGATTGCTGATGAGCCGACCGGTAACCTGGATCCCCGTCACAGCTGGGATATTATTCGATTGCTCGAAAAAATAAATAAGTATGGCACGACAGTACTATTGACTACTCACAATGCCGAGATTGTAAATAAGTTAAAACGACGCGTGATTACACTAGAACATGGAAAAATTACCGGCGACCAGGCCGAGGGAAGTTACAGACAATGATATCGAAAAAGAAAAAAATCAGTTCAAAAGACGTTTCCAGGCAAAAACGCAAGAATCGCCGATTACTTTCGTTTTTCCGCGTGATTCGTTATGGTACAGATAGTTTTATTCGAAATTCTTGGTTGTCGGTTGCTGCAACTGCTGTTATGACAATCACTTTGTTGATTATTTTTACGACTTTTGTAGCTCAGAATGTTTTGACTGATACGATTAATGACCTGCGCAATAAAGTTGATATGTCGATTTACCTTAAAACCGAAACAACTGATCAGATTGGTGAAGATTTGGTAAATGAGCTAAAACAATTATCGTCGGTTCGGTCAGCGACGTATATAAGTTCGATAACCGCTAGACAGCAAATAATTGACGCCAACAAAGACGACAGTAATGTATTAGAGGCTATTAAGGAGGCTACAAATAAAACCCCAGCTACATTACGAGTAGTGCTGGTGAACATCAATGATACGTCACAGCTTCAAGATTTCGTCGATAATAACACTTTGGTTCAGGCTCACATCAACCCTGATTACAAGCCTTCGTTTGCCGGTGAAAGGCGCAATACAATTGAATCGATTGGTAGAGCGGTCCAATTTGCTCAAAAATTAGGTATTGCTGCCGGCGCGGTATTTATTGTTATTTCTTCGCTGATAATCTTTAACACGATTCGTATGGCTATATTTAATCGCAAGGAAGAAATCCAGATGATGAAATTAATTGGTGCTGACAAATCATTCATCCGTGGGCCGTTCTTGATTGAATCGATCATGTATGGAGTGATTGCGGCGATTATTGCTGACGGTCTGGGGATATGGGGGATTTATAGTGTCTCAAAGACTCTGGCTAGCTATCAAATAAACATTCAACCGACGATTGATCTGGTGACTTTATATGCCGCATTAGTATTGATTATTATGGTTGTGGTCGGAGCAATTATCGGCGTCATCTCATCATTATTTGCAACTCATAAGTATTTAAAAATATGAAAACATTAAAAAGAAAAAATAAGACCAAGCAATATTTAGTAAGATCAGGACTGATACTGGTGAGTCTGGTTATTGCATTTGCTAGTGTGCCAAACTTGAATAATCCAGTGTCTGCCGATCAATATGATGAAAAAATCAAGTCCCTACAGGAAGACATTAAAAAATACCAAGCAGAACAAGATAAACTATCCAAACAGGCCATTACTCTGGAATCAACATTAGCGCAGCTTAGCTCTCAAGCGTCTGCGATTCAGGCTCAAATTGATATTAGCCAGGCGAAGTACAACAAACTGGTTGCACAGATTAAAGAAACCGAAAAAGATATCAAGAATCACAAGGATGCTCTCGGCATAACGATTGCCGATTTATACGTTGGGGATAACATCACGCCAATTGAAATGTTGGCTAGTAGCAGCACTATAGGTGACTATCTGGATAAGCAGGAAATTAAGAATTCGGTTAGGGATGAATTAACCTCGGCAATCTCTAAAATTAAAGCATTGAAGAAAAAGTTAGATGCTGAAAAAAAAGATGTTGCAAAAACTTTGAGTGATCAGAAAAATCAAAAAATAGCATTAGTAACTAAACAGGACGAGCAACAAAATCTATTAAACAGGACAAAGGGTGACGAGGCGCAATATCAAGCGCTAATAAGCAACAGTTTGAGCGCTATTGCTGAGGCAAGAGCTATTCAGGCGGCTCTGCGGAGTCGTGGCGATAGGACTGGTGGCTATACGCTTCTTGATGGTGGGCTTTTGTCTTCATATATAACTGATTCTCGGTACGGTAGCTGGAATGACTACAGCTGCCCTATGGGCGGCTATGTCGGTGGACAATATTTGGAGTTTGCGTCCACTAAGGGTTCAGATGGTAATGGTGGTGATAACCGTGGGTACGGTTGTCGTCAGTGTGCAAGCTATGTGGCGTGGAAAATTAATCAGGCTACTGGTTTTTATCCAGAATGGGGTAATGCTCAGGATTTCGACAACTACGCGGTTGCAAAGTTTGGCTATAGTGGCAACGCGCCAAGGGCGGGGTCTATCGCCGTAATGGACGAAGGGACCTATGGTCACGTTGCCTGGGTAGAGACAGACCCTTATGTAAATAATGAGGGACGAACTGTTATACAGGTCAGCCAGTATAATTGGAATTTTGGAACAGGATGGGGAATGTATAGTCTTATGGAGCTGTCAGTTAACTTCTTTGACTATTATGTGCAAATTGTAAAATAATTCATAAACAACAACAGTTTTTTTAGTTAAACTTAAGCTTCATGCGCTATACTGGTTATTAATAGAAATTGGTCCAAAGTAGGGGATGGAATGGTAAAAATTAGTCTAATTAAAAAAGTCAAATCTGATAAAAGCGCGACCGAACATGATAAAAAAATCCGAAAAAATAATAAATTCGTAACGCCAATCATAGTTTTCGTTGCGATTGCATTATCACTTGGTTTTGGGTATGTTGCCGGGACTTATCATTATCAAATCGAGGCTGCTATTGGGCCTGTTTTTGGGTGCAAGGTGCATTCTGGTGATATCGACCTTAGCTCTTTGCAAGAAACTTACAACGAATTGGCTGCACACTACGATGGCAAGCTGGACACTGATACTTTGATACAGGGAGCCAATCACGGGCTGGTTGATGCTGTAGGCGATGCGTACACGGTCTATATGACACCATCCGAGGCTGTAGACTTTAATAACACGCTGTCTGGATCGATTGGTGGTGGTATTGGCGCCCAAATCGGTTTAAAAAACAACAAGATTGTAATCATCAAACCGCTAAAAGATAATCCTGCCATAAAGGCTGGTCTGAAAGCTGGTGATATTGTAACGAAAGTTAACGATGATTCAACTAGTGGTTGGACAGTCGAACAGGCGGTAACAAAAATTCGTGGCGAAGCCGGAACGACTGTTAAATTGACGATTCTACGTGGAACTGAAACCAAGGTTTATACTATAACGCGCGAGACAATTAGTAACCCAAGCGTCGACAGCAATATTACTGATGGATTAGGTATTATGACGATCAGTAGGTTTGACAGCGAGACTGGTGATTTGGCACGCGTTGCTGCGCAAGATTTTGTCAGCAAAGGTGTTAAAAAGGTGATTTTAGACCTTCGTGGTAACGGTGGCGGATACGTATCGGCGGCAGTTGACGTTGCGGGTTTGTGGTTAAATGACAAAACGATTGTCACCGAACGTTCAGATAATGTCATCAAAGACACATTAAAATCTGGCAGTAATGCAATTTTGTCCGGGATGCAGACAATTGTGTTGGTTGACAGCCAAACAGCAAGCGCCAGCGAAATCGTCGCAGGTGCATTGCAAGATTACAAAGCGGCAAAACTAGTTGGTGAAAAAACATTTGGCAAGGGAAGCGTTCAGTTGCCGATTCCTTTGTCTGGCGGCGGTGAGTTGAAAGTCACAGTTGCCAGGTGGTATACGCCTAACGGCAAAAATATCACCCAGGATGGTATAGACCCTGATTACGCTGTTGAATACACCCAGAGTGATTTTGATAAAGATATTGATCCTCAAATGAATAAAGCCGAAAGTTTACTGAAAGCTTAATGCTTGTGTTTTCATACGCGAGTGTAGTAATATAAGGTCAATATGGAATCAAAAAAGAAGATTTTACTTGTTGAAGACGATGTTGCGCTATCTGGGGTTTATAAATCACGCCTCGAGATGGAAGGATTCAATGTCAGTGCCGTTAACAACGGCGAAGTCGCTCTTTCTGCGGCAATCGATTTCAAGCCTGATTTGATTTTGTTAGATGCTATGATGCCAAAAATTAGCGGATTTGATGTACTGGACATTTTGCGCAACACACCCGAAACTGCCAATATTCGTATTATCATGTTAACGGCCCTCAGCCAGCCAAAAGACAAAGAGCGTGCCGAATCACTGGGTGTCGATGACTACCTGGTCAAATCTCAGGTTGTTATTGGTGATGTCGTAGAGCGAGTGAAGTTTCATTTGGGGCTATTGACTCAAACTAAGTAATTTAATAATGATACAGCAACAAAAAACCCTCTTTGAAAAAAGAGGGTTTTAAAATTGCTAATTCAAATTACTGAACAGTAACTTGAGTGCGTGGGGCAGTTTTGCCGGTAAAACGGCTTTTGCGAACTTTTTTGAAAGCTACAACGCCATCAACCGCTGCGTGAATAGTATAGTCACGGCTGATGAATGTGCCAGGACCAGATAGTTTAGTAGAGCCGGTTTGTCGGACTAATACTTCGCCAGTGCGAACTTTTTGACCGCCAAAGCGTTTAACACCAAGTCGTTGACCGGCGTTATTATGGATATTTTTGGCTGTTCCGCCCGCTTTTACGTGTGACATTTAATAAACTCCTTGAGTTTCTTTATAACAAAATCTAATTGATTGTAACAAATATATGGGGTAGAGTCAAGGGGTTTTGGTCAGTACCAAAAGTTCACGGGCGACGACTTGGTCTTCGCGGAAGTAGAGTAGGTCTTTTTGGGAGATGTTGGTGAATTCGTGGGGTTTATAGCCTAGACGGGCGATTTTTTCGATGAACGGTAGGTGAGTGGTGCGACCATCTTTGCCGCGCCAAGCAGGAACAGCAATACATAGTGGCGTGCCTGACTCGATTTGCGATGATATGTTTTTCAAAAATTCGGTTGCAATGTGATTGCAATTACCGACAACTTCTTCGAGCTTGACGTGTGATGGTGGGGCACTGAATGGTTGGCCAAGGTAGGTTTCGCTGACAATGGCGTCGATTGGTTTTTTCCATCTGGCTGTCATGGCATCACCTTGGTCTAGTTTGAATTTAAAGTCGGCATGGAATCTGTCGTGCAGCCATTCCAGGTTGATTTGGCTGTAATCTACCATCTTGTCCGACAAGTCGGTGCCATAGACGTCATATCCCATCAGGGCGGCCTCTTGGAGGATTACGCCTGTGCCGCAGAAGGGATCTAATATGGTAGGCGGTAGGTTGTAGGTGGTAGATGGTAGAGTAGCCAGGTTTATCATGATTTGCGCCAGTTTTGGTGGAAGCATGCCGACAAAGGCGTCGCGCTTTGGGCGTTTTTGGTCACGGTTGGCATAGGCGGTAATATTTTGGGCGCCAGTACTGGTGGCGATGTATGTCGTCTTTGCTGTCGCTACAACGATAATTTCAACCTTGTTTGGCGATAGGCCTAACTTGTTGTGATGGCTGGTGGCGGTATTGAGGCTGGGCTCGCTGTTTGGGACTAGTCGCAAACTGACATCTTTTTCTTTTAATTTTCGCTTTAGGATTAAGCCGGTTTTTTGGATGTCTCGGGTACTGACTCTGGCGCCATAAACACTGATTCCTAGCGTAATTTTGCCAGTTGATAGGGACCACTCATCAATAAATTGGCTGATAATCTTTTGATTAATCTTGAACCAATCATTGCCGGGCAGTTCGGCGACAATAACGCCTGCTTTTAATGTTCCACCGAGTTTTTGAATATCAAAATTATCAGTATTAACCTTTGCGGCAATAGGAGATAAAACCTCAACATTTTTGCCACCAAAAACGCGTTCAAGCTCGGCGATGCTAAGTGCCGGTTGTCGGCCTAAAATTGATACAAACATATAGACCTATTATACCTGTTTAGGGCGATTTTGGGTGTATAATATGATAAGTTATGACATTTCGTTTTTGGATATCCGTAGTAACGTTTATTCTACTAGCTATTGTGGTTATTTTAGGCTGGGGAGAGATTGTTCGGGCATGGAACCTTTTGGGCAGTGTAAATATTTGGGTATGGTTGCTGTTAATTCCAGTTCAACTTTTTAGTTATTATGCTACTGGCGAAATGATATTTTCGTACCTGCGGTCAAAGGGTGATCTGACGGATGTTTCAAGCTGGAAGATGACTCGAACGGCCCTAGAATTGAACTTTGTTAATCATATTTTTCCCAGCGGTGGTGCGGCTGGATTCTCGTATTTAGGCTGGGTTTTGCATCGAAGCGGGGTGAGTGCGGGTCGCGCAACGATGGCTCAGATTATTCGTTTTGTCCTGACGTTTGTCAGCTTTGTTATGATTGTGATTATTTCGGTCATAACTTTAACATTTGATCACAAGATTGACCGAACAATTCTTATGGTCAGCTCGCTACTGATAGTGCTGGCAGTTGGCGGAGTCTCGGCAATAATCTACGCAGTTGGTAATCACAAAAGGCTGGTTAGGTTTTCGTCTTGGTTGACTAGGGTAGTTAATAAAGTTGTTTCAAAATTGACACGTGGTAAAAAGAAAAATACATTAGATCTGATTTCGGTCGAGAAGTTTTTCACTGATTTGCATCAGGATTACCTCGAGATAAAACACGACAACAACATATTGATCAAGCCATTTATATGGGCGGTAATTGCAAATATTTTGGATGTTGTGTTGTTGTCTGTGGCGTTCTTGTCGCTTGGATTCTGGGTTAGTCCTGCAATATTGTTCATCGCTTTTGGTATATCGTCAATTATCAGCGTATTCTCGGCTACTCCCGGCGGTGCAGGTATTTACGAGGCAATTATGATTGCGTTTTTGGCATCTGCAGGTGTTCCGCCAGAGGTTGCGATTGCCGGTACGTTGCTGGCCCGAACGACCTTATTGATTGGTACGGTAATTTTTGGATATATTTTCTATCAGCTAACCATCAACAAATATGGAAAAGCAACAAAATAATCAGCCGGTTTTTGGTGTCAGCGATTTCATCGCGATTTTTAACCAAACTATCGAATATGCATATCCCAGTGTCACGATAGAAGGTGAGGTTGCTTCGTTTAAAGTCAATCAAGGCAAATATGTCTTTTTTGACATCAAAGATGCCGGGGGTAGCATCGGGTGTTTTATGAGTGTTTATCAACTAAGAATGCCAATCGAAGACGGCATGAAGGTTATTATTACTGCTGTGCCAAAACTTACCGCATGGGGCAAATTTAGCCTGACGATTAAAACGATTCGTCCTATGGGTGAGGGCGCAATCAAAAAAAGTTTTGAGCTATTGAAGGCGAAACTTGATCAAGAAGGATTGTTTTCGCCGGAACGCAAACGTGCTTTACCGGCAATCCCAAAATACGTTGCGGTTATCAGTAGTACACAGGCGGCTGGGTATGCAGATTTTATCAAAATTATTAATGACAGGTGGGGCGGACTTAGGGTTGATGTTGGTCATGTTCAGGTTCAGGGCGAATCGGCAGCCGACCAAATTATCCAAAGTATCAACTACTTTAATAGCAAAGAGGACTTGCCCGAGGTTATTGTGATAATTCGTGGTGGTGGTAGTGCTGATGATTTGGCGGTGTTTAGTGATGAACGTTTAGCGCGTGCAATCGCCTCAAGTCGTGTGCCGACGCTGGTTGGGGTGGGGCACGAGACCGACGAAAGTCTAGCGGATTTAGTGGCGGATGTTCGGGCGGCAACTCCAAGTAATGCTGCACAAATTTTGGTGCCAGATAAAAAAGAGATAATTCGTTCAGTTCGGTCGCAAGTCGAATCGTTATTGCCTCGCGTAACATCGGCCATTAATCAATATCAGCAAAACGTTAAGTCACTAGTAGGCGGGGCGGCAGAAAAAATGGAAGCGGCAGTCAATGACCAAATCCGTGATTTGAAATATTTACAAAATATCGTGGCCCAGCTTGATCCAAATCTGGTTTTGGCAAGAGGTTATGCATTGCTTCGTGGCAAGACCACGGTTGGTTCGATAATAGAAGTAGAGACTAATAAGATTATAATGAAAGCAGAGGTCAAAGATGTCCACGACAAGTAAAACAATCCAAGAAAAAACCGAAGAATTGTCCGAATTAGTTGCTTGGTTTAATAGCGACAGTTTTTCGCTGGAAAGTGCCATTGAAAAGTTCAAACAAGCCGAAAAACTGGCCGCCGAGATTGAAAAAGATTTGTTGTCACTGAAAAACGAGATTCAAGTTATCAAACAAAACTTTGAAGGTAGCGCCTGATGGTTTGGTTTTTACTGCTGCTGTTCTTTTTCTTGGCATTTGGAGCGATTGCGTTTTATGGCGCACCGTATGTCCCAAGCCAAAAAAAGTATATAAAACTTGCGTTGCATCAACTTTACCCGCTGGGCAAGAAGGATTTACTAGTCGATATTGGCAGTGGCGGGGGAGTAGTATTGCGCGAAGCGTCAAAGTTCGGTGCCAGGGCAGTGGGTTATGAGCTAAATCCGTTATTATTTATTGTGTCACGATTTCTGTCACGTAATGATAAGCGAGTGGATGTGCGCTTTGCTGATTATTGGACGGCTAAGATTCCTGATGACACGACGATTATTTATGTTTTCTCGGTAATGAGAGACATGAAAAGAATTGGCAAATGGGTACAAGACGAGGCGAATCGTCTGGATCGTCCTTTAAATCTAATCAGCTTTGGTTTTGAGTTAGTTGATGTGCCAGAGAAAAAGAGCGTTGGCGCATACCATCTATACGTTATCCAACCTTTACAGTCTGGTGAAGCACAAGTATAATGTCGCTATGACACAGTATCTACACGAAAAAGAAAAAGGTTCCGTAAAAAGCTGGATGATTTCAACGATTAGCCTAATTGTTGTTGTGGTTGGCCTAATTATTTTATCGGCTTGGTTGTATATGCAGTTTACTGAACAAAAAACCGATGTTGATGGCAAAATTGATACGGCAGTCGCAACCGCTAAAAAAGAACAGGCTGATTCTGATGCCGCCAAATTTCTAGAGCAAGAAAAGCAGCCAATGCGCACATTCGTTGGCCCTGATGATTACGGTCGAGTATCCTTCAATTACCCAAAGACTTGGAGTGCCTATGTTAATAAGGACGCGGCAAATGGTGGTACGTACGAAGCATATTTAAACCCGAAAGTAGTTCCACCGGTTAGTGCGAAGCAGCAATTCGCTTTGCGTGTGCTAATCGAAGAAAAAGACTATGACAAAGTTATCGCCAGTTATGAAAGCAAGGTGAAAAAGGGCGAGCTGAAGTCTAGTAGTGTTAAGGCCGACGGTGTTAACGGTGTCCGTTTAAGTGGTGCCTTTTCTGATGATATTCGCGGTTATGCGGTTGTATTTAAAATTCGTGATAAAACTCTGACAATCCGTACCGATGCTAATACATTCAAAAAAGATTTTGACGCACTAATAAAGACAATAAAATTCAATAAATAACAACAACTCTGGTTGCCCTAACGTGATACAATTATATTGTTATGAGTGCACAAAAAGGGGAGCACGAACAGCTTAATTTTGGGTCGTCTGTTGATGGCATGCCATCGTATATCGCGGCTGCTCATGAATTAAAGTCACCCCTTGCTTTGATGCGACAACTGTCTTTGATGCTAGAAGAGGGCGATGTGCCGGTGGACGAGCAAAAACGCATGCTTCGCCAGATTAGTCTGACGAGCGAAAGGGCGTTGCGCTTGACCGGTGACCTGACTCGTTCGGCCAGAATGTCAGATTCGCTGTTTAATTTAGAGCCAATCAATCCCTGCCAACTTTGCGAGGACGTTGTGCGCGAGCTGACGCCTCTTTTTGAGGCGCATGATCGCGAGTTTAGATTTGTTCCTGTCAGGGGCCAGGTGTTGCTGGTGGCTAACCGTGATTTATTGCGTAGGGTCCTGGTTAACTTTGGCGACAATGCTTTGCATTATGCCGATGAATACTCAGCCGTCGAACTAAAAATTGGTTCAGTCAATTCCGGCAAAACTATCCGACTGGGCGTACGAGATTATGGCCCAGCACTTCATGCCGGGGCATTGAAATCATTGAAAGGAAAGTTGTCAAAGTCAGCTGCTCCGATTAATACTAGACCGCAAAGTAGCGGGCTGGGATTATTTATTGCCAGTCAATTTGCCAGTGCGATGAATGGCCAAATTGGTGTTATGAAACATCGTGATGGCGCCACGTTTTATATCGATTTGCAGGCGTCTAAACAGCTTAGCTTGTTATGAAAGCAACCTCTGTATTAATAGTTGAAGATGATAAATGGCTGGCCGAGCAATACGAGCGTATTTTGGCGCAGGCCGGATATAAAGTGTCGATTACTTTGCATGCGCTTGATGCTATTGGGATGATAGATAAATCAGTGCCGGACGTAATTATTTTGGATGTGCTATTAACCGGCAGCACGGCGTTTGCATTACTTCACGAACTGCAGTCATATGAGGATACTGGCGGTATTCCAGTTATTTTGTGTACTAATTTGGCAAACGAAATGTCGCTTGAAGACCTAGAGCCATACGGGGTCAAACAAATTCTGGACAAAACCAAAATGGTGCCTGGTGATTTAGTGATTGCTATTAAGCGTTTGGGCCTATGAAAACAAATCGAACGCCAGCAATAGTGCTGCGGCGAACAAATTATGGTGAAGCAGATAGAATTTTGCAGCTTTTGACACCAAACGGCAAACGAAGCGTAATGGCAAAAGGGGTTAGGCGCGAAAAAAGTCGCCTGGCTGGTGGAATCGAACTGTTTGCTATTTGCGAAGTCGTAATTGCCGACGGCAAAGGTGATATGGGGACGTTAACTTCATCGCGCCTGGACCACTTCTTTCGTCATATCGTCGAGGATTATGACAGAATGCAATTTGCATATGCTGCGATAAAACTTGTTTCAGCTGCCAGCGAAACGGTTGATGATGCTGAGTGGTATGATGTTTTGGCCGAGACGCTGGCGGGGCTTGATTCTAGTTCGGTATCACTGGATATTGTCCAAATTTGGTTTTATCTGCGCTACACGGCACTTTTGGGATATGAGTTTAGCCTGTGGCATGACAATTCTGGCAAAAAATTATTAGCGGATCAAAAATATCGTTACGATATTGGTGAAAAGTCACTAGTTGCAAATGATAACGGTGAAATTACCTCGGATCATATCAAATTATTGCGTTTGATTGCGACCAAACCTCTAAAAGTTATTGCCCAAATAGGTGGAACGGAATCGATAGCGGGTGAGTGCCTGCAAATTGTTCGCCAACACGCATCGATTTAAGATACGGTTGTGGTATAATGCTAAACACTATGAGTAAAAGTAATACCACCAAGAACGAGAAAATGGAATCAATCGTAAGCCTGGCAAAAAGGCGCGGATTCATCTACCAGGGATCTGACATTTACGGTGGACTTTCTGGAACTTGGGATTACGGTCCTTTGGGCGTTTCGTTGAAGCGCAATATTATGGGACTTTGGTGGAAGATGTTTGTTGACGATCGCGAAGATATGTACGGTGTTGATGCAGCTATTATCATGAATCCAAAAGTCTGGATTGCATCTGGACACGTCGCCACTTTTGCTGATCCATTAGTTGAAGATTTAGTTACAAACCAACGTCATCGCGCCGACCACATCATCAAAGATGCGGGTTTTAGCGCTGACGGTATGACATTCGCCGATATGGACAAATTCATTAAAGAAAAGGGCATTAAAAGTCCAGCTGGTAATGATTTGTCCGAAGTTCGAACATTCAACATGATGTTCAAGACATCGGTTGGTCCAATGGAAGACGAATCAAGTATTAGCTATTTGCGACCTGAAACTGCCGGCGGTATTTTTACCAACTTCCGCAACGTTGTCGACAGTTTTTATCCTGATTTGCCATTTGGTATTGCTCAGCAGGGCAAGGCTTTCCGTAACGAGATTTCGCCACGCGACTTCATCTTTCGTTGCCGCGAGTTTGAACAAATGGAGATTGAATACTTTGTCGATCCAAAAAGGTGGGAAGAAAGTTACGAGATGTGGCGAGTGCAAATGCACAGATGGCTTGAAGAAGGTCTTGGCCTACCTGCCGAACATGTCCATGAGCTAGAGGTACCAGAAGCCGACAGGGCATTTTACAGCCAACGAACAATCGACTTTGAGTATGACTATCCAGGTGGTCGTAACGAAATCATTGGCTTTGCGTACCGCACAGATTACGATTTAGGTGCACACCAAAAAATGTCCGGCAAAAGCATGGACTATAACGTCAAAGGTACTAACGAAAAGTTTGTCCCACATGTTATCGAACCAAGTTTGGGCGTTGAACGTGCTGTTATGGCCGTGCTTTCAAATTCCTACACCGAGGACGAAGTTAATGGCGAAAAACGCATTGTTATGAAATTCCCATATCATTTGGCCCCAGTTAAATATGCTGTTTCACCACTTTTGAAAAACAAGCCAGAACTTGTTGCCAAAGCCCGCGAAGTTTATGCAATCCTGAAAAAAGAATTCGGCGCAGTTATGTGGGATGACAACGGTAATATTGGTAAACGATATCGTCGCCAGGATGAAATAGGCACGCCATATTGCGTAGTGATTGACTTTGAAACATTAGAAGACGGTGCTGTCACTGTACGTGACCGCGACACAACCGAGCAAAAACGCGTCAAAATTAGCGAATTGATTACACCCCCGATCCAAGCCTAGTAATCTAATAAATTACTAGGGTCAACGTGTGGGATTCTATTATTATTTTCTAATTTTTGAGGTAAATTTATTATGAAAAACAGTAACATTTTGGTTGTTAAATATGGTTCGAGTAGTGTTTCGAACGCCATGGGAGTTGATCAAGCTAGGATTGAAAGTTATGCATCAAAACTAGCAGAGCTAAGCGGTGAATATCAGATTGCGGTTGTCTCATCAGGAGCAGTAACGGCCGGACGAGCAATATCTGCCGAAATAGGCGAACGGCCGCGGGCACGATAATACTATATTAGCGATGTTGGGCTCAGCTGCTATTGTTGCCGCTTGGCAAGCTGCCTTTAGAAAACACAACATATGTGCTGGCCAAATATTAGTGACCCACAGTGATATTGGTGATCCAAGAAGTCGCCTAAATGATGTTATCCACAGAGCAGTTAAAAGTGAAGTAGTACCAATTATCAACGAAAACGATGTTTTGAGTGATATTGAGCTAGCCAAGATTACTTATGGTGGGGATAATGACGGCCTGGCGTCAAGGATTGCGGTTAATATCGGTGCGTCTGCTTTGTTACTATTAACTAACGTTAATGGCCTTCTTGATGATAGGGGCGAGGTTGTTAGTAAAATTACGCCAGAAAATTACGAGGCAGCATGTAGCATGGCCAACGGTAAATCTGACAGCGGTAGAGGTGGTATGGCGTCCAAGATTGAGGCGGCTGCCCAAGCGGCTGATAATGGGATTGATGCCTTTATCGGAAATGCGTTGGCGGATTACATGGATTTGTTAAATAAACAAGCAGGCACGCATTTTACTGGTCAATAAGAAACAACTAAAAAACGCTATTTCTAGCGTTTTTTAGAATTAACATCCCTCGTAAGACTACTTTTTAGCAGCTTTTTTAGGTTTTTTTGCTTCTTTTTTAGGTTTAGATGCGCCTTTAGCCATATTGATCCTTTCTGGACTCCACGCCCTTGCAATATCATTATTAAGCTAATGCTTTGCAATATCAAGTACTATTTTGGGGAATAGGGACTGGGAAATGGGAAATAGGGGAAATATATAGTAAAATAATAGTAATGATTACTTATTTTACAGACGGAAGCTGCAGTCCGAATCCAGGCGCTGGTGGTTTTGCGGTTATCAAAGAAACAGAGATGGCAATACTGGGCAGCGAAGAGATATCAACTAACATCAGGATGGAAGGCAAGGCAATTATTGAGGCTTTGACCGATGCTGGTGGCAACGATTGCGTTATTTATACTGACAGCGAATTTTGGGTCAATGTTATTACAAAATGGGGCTCCAGCTGGGAAGCCAATGGTTGGAGAAAAAAAGGCAGCCCAATTAGAAATATTGATATCGTCAAAGAAGTTTACGACTTGTATAAACAGTCAAAAGCCGAGCTAGTATGGGTACGCGGTCATGTTGGCAATGTCAGTAACGAGCTGGCTGACAAGTGGGCCAACAAAGCGCGCGAAGAAAAATTATTTGGCAAAGTTTTGCTATAAAGGTAGGATATGGAAACAACAAACGAACCTCAAGATATTTTTTTATGGGCCAACAACACCGACGGTATTAAAAAAGAATTAAACGTCGAATTATTTTTGTTTAACAAGCATTACACGCCGTACTCAACTAATTTCAATAGCGAATTAAACTCACAAATTAAACCGTTGTTTTTGTATGATCTAATTAATTTTGTAAATTTGGGTGCCGGAACGGGACTATCGGTTCGCGATTTCGAATTGTCAGAAAACGAAGACAATGTCCTATTGCGTACCGATTTAGCCAAAGTTGGACGCGCTGAAACCCTAATACATCTAATCGAAAAACAGCGCAGCGACATTGTCGAATTTAGCGAGCAAGACCACGAATTCAAGAGAATAAAGGGCATTTTAGCGCGCTTTACATTGACAGGCCAGCCTGACAAAACTTTTTATGTTGCCAAGTTGATTTCGCAAGGCCAGGTTATAAATGGCTCGACGGCATGGGAATTTCGCGATGGCAAATTTGGCGCCTTTCAGGCTGATGTTGGCCTAAAGATGCCAGCCGACAACCAAGTTTTGATAGTGGGCAATGACATTTTTATCTATAACCAAAGCAAATTCGAGCGTCTATTCAATTACGATTACAAAAAACAGGCCCTAGCTGATAAAAAAGTTGAAGAAATCGCAAAACTTTACAAACTGGTTTTTCCTGATGGGATGGATTTGCAATCATTAGTCCGTGACCGCAAAAAAACAGTTAATAAACTGCAAAAAATCGAAGTCGGTGCCGTGACGCAAGAGCAAGCAATCGAATATGCTGACCAGATGAAATTAGAACTGATGACCGATGATCATGATGCGATTATCATCATGGACGGCAACGACCTGGATATGTTTGTAAACCTAATTAACGAAGATTACATCACCAGCGAAATTACGGGCAAACGTTATGAAGTCAAAGCCAAGCGCCTCCTCGACGACCCAGAAGGCGAACCACCAAGAGGCTAATGCCTGGGCGTGAACATTGACATTTCGCGCAAAAAATGATACAATAACAGATATGAGCATTGAAAGATTCGTTCTTGATAGCAAAAAAGCCGAATTAAAAAAACCAACACACGAAGCGACAGTCGTCGAAACTGAGTATGGCAACCAGCACATTGGTGTTGGTATTGTTGATACCCGCGAAAAAAATCCAAAAACCGGCAAATTAGAAGGCAAGACGATAGTTTGGCCGATGTCCTATTTGGCGCGGTTGGATGATTTCGAAAAGCAAAGACTGGTGACTATTGCCGAAGAGCTAAAACAAGCCGGTGAGCCTGTGCGCATCTTGGCGCCAGAATTACCCGGTGTTGGTATGTCTGAAGAGGCAAATATGACATTATCTCAAAAGCTAAATTTGTTACGCGGCAACTTTGACGGCTCGGCCTTTGCGATGTTGGGCGCGATGGATGAGGCTATTGGTTCAGATTGGGGCGATGAAGTAGACCTTGCGTTATATTCACAGGGTGCTGTTTTGGGCTCATCAATGGCCAAGCAATTAAGCGAACATGCCCATGGCATCAACGTCAAAGTAGGCAAGACTACAATAATCGAAGACGTCAATGATACCAGGTTAAACCTTGGGTTATTGAAGATTGGTGGCGAGGATACGGACGCTAGTACCAAAGTAAAAAGTGGTATCACCGACCGTTATTTGAATGAGAATAAAAGGTGGTCGTGGTTGGTTGCTCCTGCCGATAGGGCTGATTTAACACAAAACAGCAAGCGAGTCGTCGATCTTAGATCGCAAGCCTCGAAACCGAATGCCCCCAAAATGAAAAAACATTTTGACATTATTCAAACTGAACGAAGGACAGATGGTGGTAAAGAGAAAAGGGAAAAACTTGATAAGTTGCAAAAAGCACCGCTTATTTTGGGTGGACTTGCTTTGATTTTGTCTTCAATTAGAAATAATCTGTATACCGCAAGGAAAAACAATAGCCTGGACGATGTGAATATTTTAAAATTTGACGACAGCCAGGTGTCTTCGCTAAAAGACAATATTGAAACTATTGAGGGCATAAAGAATTCTAAGGAATCTGGCCGTGCAGATGTAACATTGGTAACTGCGCCCGAAGGTCAAAAAGGCCATCGCCACCCAGCCGTTCATTCGATGGCGAATATGGGCATTATTTCAAAAGAGATACTTAAAAAATAACTTACTTTTTAAATTAAGGACCACACGAGGGTCCTTTTTTGATACAATAGGTACAGATGAAACAGGGGATGGCGCTCGAGATTATGCTTTCGGGAGAAAGTGTGTTGTTGACCGGCTCGGCAGGAGCGGGCAAGACTTTTGTGTTGAATCAATTTATTCAATTGGCAAAAAGTGAAGGCAAGCATGTTTCGGTGACGGCAACAACAGGATTGGCAGCAACTCACTTGGGTGGCACGACGATTCATTCGTGGGCCGGCATTGGCATATCTGATGAAATCCAACATGGGTTTGCTGATAACGTGTCAAAAACCAGGCGCGAGATTATCGAAAAGACTGATGTTTTGATTATCGATGAAATCAGTATGTTGCACGATTTTCGTTTGGATATGGTGGACGAAGTTTGCCGATTGGTACGCAAAAAAGACGAGCCAATGGGCGGAATCCAGTTGATTATGTCTGGCGATTTCTTTCAATTACCGCCGATTAACAGGGGCGATTCGCGAGCTGGTGGGTTTGTTGTTAACAGTAAGGTTTGGCAAGAGCTAGACCCAGCAATTTGTTATCTATCCGAGCAATTTCGTCAGGATGACGAAAAGCTTCTTGATATTTTGGACGCCATGCGAGCTGGTGAATTGCGACAACATCACGCCGAAACGTTGCTGGCACGTACCGAAGAATATCCAGATGACGCCGAGACAATAACCGAGTTACACACGGTGAATGTCGATGTTGACAAGATTAATGAAGCCAAATTAAAACTGATTGAAGGCGACGAGGTCGTTTACAGCCAAGCGACAACGGGCAGTAAAAACTATGTCGAATCATTGCAGCGGTCGGTGCTGGCTCCAACGGTGCTTAGATTAAAATTGGGCGCGTTGGTGATGGCTGTCAAAAACAGCCCAGACCGCAAGTATGTTAATGGCAGTATCGGAACAGTAATAGATTTCGAGCCGGTGACCGATTATCCGGTAGTTGAGTTTAAGAATGGCAAGACCGTAACGATGACTCCAGACACCTGGGAACAACGCGATGGCGAAAAAAAGCGGGCAAGCATCACACAGATACCGCTGCGTTTAGCTTGGGCGATAACCGTTCATAAATCGCAAGGCATGACACTGGATGCGGCGCGGATTGACCTGCGAAAAGCCTTTGTTGAAGGTATGGGATATGTTGCGCTCAGCCGAGTAAAAAATTTGCGCAGCCTTTATTTATCTGGTATAAATCGTATGGCTTTACAGATAAGCGAAGACGCCAAGACGATTGATGTGCTGCTGCGCGACAAGGCAGCGCGTGATTTGAAAAGATTTGCTCACTTGGAGGAAATGGCTCAAAAACGAGCGTCCGGCGAAATCAAAAGCAAGACTAAAAAATCGGCTAAATCAAGTTCGTGGAACGAAAAAATAGCTAAAATGCGCGAAAAATATCCAAACGCCTACAAGCCTTGGATAAAATCCGACGATGATATGTTGAAAGAGAAGTTCCAAAATGGTACACCGGTGGGCGAGTTGAGTAAATTACTTGGTCGCCACGAAGGTTCTATCGTAATGCGTCTTCAAAAGCATTACGGCGAAGATATCGCGTTATAATAGTGATAGATGAAAGACCCGTTTGCAAAAAATGATGTTAAGATTGCCGTCTTGGGTGGTGGAACAGGCAGTTTTACATTGCTTTCGGCCCTTAAGGGTCATACTAAACAATTAGCGGCAATTGTAAATATGGTTGACGACGGTGGAAGCACGGGGGTACTGCGTGACGAGCTGGGCGCACTGCCGCCTGGTGACGTCAGGCAATGCTTGGTAGCGCTAAGCGATTCGTCAAAGGTGCGAGACCTGTTTAACTATCGGTTTGAGTCAGGAACGTTTGGTGGGCACTCGTTTGGCAACATACTCCTTACAGCTCTTGAAAAGGTAACTGGTAATTTTAATGAGGCTGTCGAGACGGCGTCGGAAATATTACGAATTAACGGTGTCGTTATTCCTGCGACCCTTGATGATGTGCGATTAAAAATGGAGTGGCCAGAAGCTAGTTTGATTTTGCGTGGTGAGCGTGTGATTGATGCTGATTATTTTCGGCATGATCCCAGGCGAGCGACCCTTTCACTATTACCATCGGCGACGGCTAATCCAATGGCTATTTCTGCAATCGAGCAAGCGGACATGGTTGTTATCGCGCCGGGTGATTTATATACGTCAATTGGGCCACTACTTGTTATTGATGGGATTGCCGAAGCTTTAAAAAATACTAAGGCTTCATGCGTTTATGTTGCCAATCTGGTTACAAAGAACGGGCAGACTACTGGCTTTACGGTTAGCGATCATGCGTCCGAGATAGAAAGGTTTGTCGGCGGCCCGTTTTTGGACTACGTTTTATATAACGAGGAGGTGCCGACACGAAAAATTATGCAAAAGTATAAGGCAGAAAAGGCATTTTTGGTAAAAGTTGACAAGAAAGTGTTAGTAAACATGCCATACAAGGCAATTGGCGGTAATTTTTTAGGTAAGATGGCGTCAAAAAAGCACAAAGCGGATAAACTGCCAGTTACGCGCTCGTTGATACGCCATGATGCAAGCGCGGTTGCTAGTGCCATAATTGGCCTATATAACCAATAGCTCTCATGCATAGCTAAAAACACCACGATTTAGATTATGGTTTGACTTTTTATGCCGTATCTGTTTTTAGTGTCACTTATCCACAGAACTGTGAATAAATATGGTCAGCAACCATAAGTGCAATGAAATTGGGGGTTGTGCGTGGGTCATGGTGGGTAGTATAGTAAGTTCAGTGGAAAAAAGTGGGTAACACCACCAAATAAAAAACAAACACCACTAAACATTAAAATAACTAAGCGGAAGCCAAAAAGGAAAGACCACATGGCAAGCATAGATTATTTCGAAAGAAAGCTTGACGACAAGCGTCGGTTAACCATACCGACAGAACTTCGAAATGAATTTGCAAGCGGTGTAGTACTGACTCGCGGCTTTAACCAGTACTTGCATCTGTACCCAAAACAAGTTTGGGATCACGAAGTCGAATCTGCGCTGGGCGGCAGTATTCTCGATGAGAAGATCGCTGACCTGAACGTAAAGTTTCGACGAGGCAAGACCGAAGCAGAGCTTGACCAAAAACAAGGTCGAGTGACAATCGAGCAGCACCTGCTTGATTATGCCGGGATCAAAAAAGAACTGGTTGCCATAAGGGCAGGGGCATACTGGCGTATATTACCACCCGATTCTGACGTTTAGTTAATCAAAAACAAAAACGTACCTTAACAATTTGATGAACCACATTACCGAAAACTCTCGAGATCAACTATCTGGTAGTTAAGCAGTGGGCTACGGAACCACACTAAAAAATCCGCGCACCTTCCCTAAAAAACACACCTCCCAAAAAAACTCCACCTCACACATAAGTCTCTCAACCAATAATCGTTATATGATACTGCCTTTGGCAACCATAGATTAATTGGAAACTTATAAACAAAAACAAAAACACACAAAAACAAAAAGCTTACTACCAGTTAGGTGATCTCGAATCGGCGACCATGTTATCATGGAAGACGAATGAGTAAAGAACATATCCTAGAAAATCAATTGCATGTTCCGGTATTACTTGAAGCGACGCTGGATACATTGGCGCCGGTTGCTGGGGAGAGCTATCTCGACCTGACGGCTGGTTACGGTGGTCACGCAAGTCGTGTTTTAAGTATGACCGGTAATTATACCGAGTCTGTTTTGGTGGATCGTGATGATAATGCTATAAAAAGCTTAAAGTCGCTGTCTGACAAAGGGACGAGGTTAGTTCATTCCGACTTTGTTACTGCCGCAAGGCAGTTATTAGGGGAGGGATGTACCTTTAATATGATATTGGTGGACTTGGGTGTGTCATCACCACAACTCGATCAAGATGAACGAGGGTTTTCCTTTACAAATAGTGGCCCGCTAGATATGCGTATGGACCGACGTCAAGAGACAAGTGCAAAAACACTAGTCAACACTGCCTCGGCCGAAAAACTTACGCAAATCATAAACCAATACGGTGAAGAGCCAATTGGTTTGGCTAAGACCATTGCTAACGCTATAGTCGTTAACAGACCACTATCTACAACAGGGGAACTCGCAAATCTGATCAAACAAGTATATCGTGGCAAATGGAAAAAAACCCATCCCGCCACTCGCACCTTTCAAGCACTCCGGATTGCAGTCAACGACGAGTTAAAACAAGTCGAAGACTTATTGCCACTTTTGCCACGCCTGCTAAAAACAGGCGGGCGAGTGGGAATAATCAGCTTTCATAGCCTAGAGGACCGATTAGTCAAACGTTATTTTAAAGACCAGTTTGAATCGGGCTTCGAAGCCGAACTTCAGCCACTGACCAAAAAGCCGATTGCAGGGAGTAATGACGATGTTCACAATCCGCGTGCACGTAGTAGTAAGCTGCGTGTCGCTGTGAAAAAATAAAACAAAAAGAAAGGGCAAAAACTATGCCAGTTCGAATTTCTGTGCAATATGCAGATATTGCCCAGGTAGTAAACGTCCACATCAAGTAGGACGCTACCAATTAGCTCCGCCGCAAAAATAGCGGCGGGGCACCAAAAAACAAAAACAAAAATAAAAAAGAGTTCAAAAATAAAATGTCATATCAACGTGTTCAAAGCTACAGCAGCCGACGTCAGCAGAATTGGTCTCGTAACCAAAATACCGTCGCCTATGTTTCAGCTATCAAACTTGGTCCGGTGACGCACACCGTTTTGATTGCCTTTATGGTGACAATATTAGGATTGATATATTTAACACAAGCAACGCGAGCGACCGGTTATGATTATGAGGCTCAAAAAATTGATAATCAGATATCACAACTGAATACCGAGAAGAGTGATTTAGAGATTGAAAACGCACGCCTAACGGCGCTTGAAACCGTAAAACACAGCAGCGTGGTTGCTACTATGTCAAAACCAGCTTCAACACAGTACGCTAACCAGTAGGTTTTAAATGAAACTAGAGTTACAAAAGGGCAGCAGATCAAAGATTCTAGCGGCTATGGTGCTTGGCATTATGGCCGTCTTTGTTGTGCGGCTTTTTTATTTGCAAATAATTCAACATGGCTATTACGTCAACATTGCAAAAAGCGAGCATCAGCGCAGGTTGGATATCCCTGCAAAACGCGGACTGATTTATGCCCTGGATGGTCAAACGCCAGTGCCGCTGGTGATGAACCAGCAAATCTATACTGTATTTGCCGACCCATCAATAACAACTGACGATGGCAAAATTATTGAGGTAATAAAAAAAGTTGCCGGTGGCAACGCGCGCGATAATCTGGAGTCTTTATTGAATAAAAAGGAAAGCCGGTATCAAATACTAGCAACCAAAATTACCAGGACTCAGGCCGACATGATAAAAAAGGAGAGTCTAAGCGGTATTGGTTTTCAGGAAGAATCACAAAGGGTATATCCCGAGGGGTCACTGGCTGCTCAAACACTTGGTTTTGTAAATGCCGATGGTATCGGGCAGTATGGGATAGAGAGTAAATTAAACGATGAACTTATTGGCACCGACGGTATGCTGCAGTCCGTAACAGATGTGAATGATATCCCATTAACTATCGGCAGCGATAATATCGACATTGCACCGGTAAACGGTAAGAATGTTGTATTGACGATCGATCGTAATGTGCAGTCGCATGTCGAGCAGGCCTTGGCGGATGGATTAAAGCGCACCGGAGCCACCAGGGGTAGCGCAATTGTTATGGATCCTCAGACCGGAAAAATAATGGCTATGGCTAATCTGCCATCTTATAATCCAGCAAAATTAAACCAAGTGAAAAACGTAGCAGTGTTTAATAATGGCGTTGTATCAGCTCCCTACGAGCCAGGCTCGGACGTAAAAACACTTACAATGGCGACTGGTATTGATAAAGGCGTGGTATCGGCTGGCGATACTTACAATAACACTGATTATATTCAAGTTGATGACCGAACAATAACCAACGCAACACTGGGGCATACTGGCAAAATAACGTTTCAGTACGCCTTAAACTGGTCGCTTAACACCGGCTTTGTTACGGTTGCTCAAAGGTTGGGCGATGGAAAAGAAATTACTCTTGGTGCACGCAATACTATGTATGATTATTTTTACAATCGATTTAAATTAGGCCAATTAACTGGTATTGAGGTAAGCGGCGAGGCAACTGGCACCGTTATACCTCCAAACTCACCTGATGGTAATGCAGTGCGCTATTCGAATATGGCTTTCGGTCAGGGATTAGATGTAACTATGGTTCAGGTGGCATCGGCGTTTTGTTCAATCGCGAATGGCGGCAGGTATTATCAACCAACGGTCTTGGCGGGCGAAATTGACGCAGCAGGTAACTATGTCGAAAACAAGATTTCAACACCTTCAAATCCAATTTCAAAATCAACGGCTGATCAAGTTCGCGAGATGGCGCATACGGCTCGAAATACCTTCTTTACGAGCGTGGACAAGCCTGGCTATTATGTTGGTGGCAAGACAGGTACGTCCCAGGTGGTAAAAAATGGAGTATACGCTAGTGACGAGACGGTTGCTACTTATCTGGGATTTGGCGGTAGTGCTAATACATCCCGATATGTCATAATGGTACAGGTGTCAGGTGACCACAAAGAGTTGCAGGGGGCAAGAGATGCCTTGCCAATATTTACAGATATTTCAAACTGGATGCTAGATTATTTAAAGATACAACCGAAGGGATAGATGATGAGTCAAAATATATTAACTAACTTAACTGGCGAGCTGACGACAATATTTTTGTTGAGCCTAGGTGCATTTTTACTTGCCATGTTGTTGACACCAATCTATACCTTTGCCGCATATCGATATAAGTTTTGGAAAAAACAACGAACGACCAGTACGACCGGTGAAAAATTAGAAGTTTTTAACAAACTACACGCCGAGAAATTCAAGCGTAATATACCTACGATGGCTGGTGTTATATTTGTTATTTCGATTACCGCTATTACGCTTGGCTTTAATTTAAATCGTGGCCAAACATGGCTGCCGCTGGCGGCTTTGGTAAGTGGTGGCTTTGTGGGGCTACTAGACGATATTATTAATGTGCGCGGTCACGGCAAGGGCGTAGCGGGTCTGCGTTCAAGTTTGAAGTTTGCCATGATTACGGCGATCGGCTTGGCATTAGGTTGGTTTTTCTTTGTAAAATTAGGCGCTGATTCGATACACGTGCCGTTTTTGGGTGATTTGGTAATGGGCTGGTGGATTATCCCATTGTTTGCATTTGTAGTTGTTGCAACCAGCAATGCCGTAAATATTAGCGATGGTTTGGATGGTTTGGCTGGTGGTTTGCTATCAATCAGTTTTGGAGCATACGGGGTAATCGCTTTGTTTCAATCACAAATTATTTTGGCGGGATTCTGCTTTACGGTAGTCGGCGCATTACTTAGCTATCTTTGGTTTAATATTTATCCAGCCAGGTTTTTTATGGGCGATGTCGGCAGTTTTGCATTGGGCACATCGCTTGGCGTGGTGGCAATGCTGACCAATACGTTATTCCTATTGCCAATTATCGGTTTGGTTTTCGTCGCCGAGGCAGGGTCAAGTTTGATTCAAATTACCAGCAAGCGAATATTTAAACGAAAAGTGTTTATATCGGCACCTGTTCATCAGCACCTGCAGGCCACTGGGTGGCCCGAGACCAAGGTTACTATGCGGTTCTGGGTAATTGCGTATGTTATGGCGTTTATAGGCGTATTTTTGGCACTAGCCGGAGGCAGCATTTAGCGACAAAACAATCATCATGGACAGAAAAACAAACATAAAAACACTATCACAAGACTCGCAGTTTTCGGATGCATCACCAATCCGCCGCCACAGGCCCGATTATTTGATAGTGCTTTTTATGGGGCTATTGATGATGATTGGTCTGGTGACAATTTATGCGATTGGACCTCAACGAGCTAATGTCTTGAATAATGCTTATGGCAGTAATTTTAGTGATTCATATTTCTTTATCAAACAAGTCGTAAGTTTGCTGGTGGCGTTGGCGGGATTCTTTTTTATGGCTTTTGTGCCATATACGTGGTTCACCAGGCACGCAGGCAAGTTATTGATGGTCGGGTTTGGCGCTTGTGCGCTTTTGGCAGTGGCGGGATGGACTGGCATGAGTATTGCGCAGCAGACTTTGGGCGCGACGCGTTGGTTTAATCTGGGAATCTTTGGTAGCCTGCAGCCAGCCGAGTTGTTGAAGTTTTCGATTCTTATTTTTCTAGCTGGATTTTTAGGCAGTAAATACAAACAAAACAAGTTGAATGATGTTCAAGAATCACTCGTACCACTGGGAATTATTACTGCGATAGCACTGCTATTTATTGTAGTTATAGAGAAGGACTTTGGCACTGGCGTATCACTGGTGGGTATTATTTTGGCGATGTTGGTGATGGCGGGCATCAATTGGCGCAATATGACAAAGATTTTAATTGCCGCAACGATAGTTGGCGTGCTGCTGATTATCAGTGCGCCGCATAGGATGGATCGCATCGTAACTTTCTTAAAGGGGGACAGCTCGCATTTATCCGAAGACGACAGCGGTAGTTATCAGGTCGAACAGGCCAAGCTAGCGATTGGAACCGGCGGTTTGTTTGGCGTAGGTGTTGGCAATAGCGTACAGTCGACGGGTTATTTACCAGAGGCGATTAACGACTCGGTCTTTGCCATTATGGGCGAAACATTCGGTTTCGTGGGACTTATGACAATTTTGGCGCTGTTTGTGGCATTACTGATGAGGATACTGAAGCTGATGGACCATATGGTTGATATCCGCCTAAAATTATTGATTGCGGGCGTCTTTGGTTGGTTCGGGTCTCATGTTATTCTGAATATAGCATCAATGATAGGCGTTTTTCCTTTGACGGGGATAACGTTGCCGCTACTCAGTTTTGGCGGAACCAGCATGGTTTTCATTGCAGCGGCACTGGGATTGGTATTCCAACTGTCACATTATACGGTGCATACTTCAAGATTAAAGGAGGCGCAATATGAAAATACTAGCAGTCGGCGGGGGATCGGGCGGTCACGTTACGCCGGTCGTCGCAGTTTTACGCGAGATTAAAAAAGCGCATCCTAAGGCCGAGATTCGGTTTTGGTGTGATCGCAAATTTTCTGCCCAGTCGCGGGCAATCATGGGACATTTTGACCCCAACATCAAAGTCAGCACCGTTGTCGGGGGCAAGTTTAGGCGTTATAATCACGTCTCATTTTTACGGCAGCTTTTGTGGTTTTCGGTCGTTATTTTGAATATTAGGGATCTTTTTTTGGTGGCGTTTGGTTTTGTTCAAAGTATCGTCAAATTGGTTATTTGGCGGCCAAACGTAGTCTTTACCAAAGGTGGATATGTTTGTTTACCAGTCGGTATCGCGGCACGATTATTGGGTATACCACTGGTAATTCATGATTCTGATGCTCATCCTGGGCTAACTAATCGGATACTAGGGAAGTGGGCTAACGCTATCGCCACTGGTGCCCCGTTGGAATATTATTCATATCCCGCCGACAGGTCTCGTTATACAGGAATCCCGGTTTCGGATGAGTTTCGCAAATTTTCGGCCGCTCAGCAGCTTGCCGCAAAAGAGAAGTGGGGGATTGATGTGGCCCGCCCTCTTGTAGTTGTTACTGGCGGAGGACTTGGGGCCAGCCGTATTAACGATACGGTTGTTCTGACGCTGCATAACTTGTTGAAGCACAGCTCGATAATATTAATATCCGGTACGTGGCAATATGATGAGATAAAGGCCCTAACACCGCCTAATGACGACAGGTTCCAGCTGCATTCATTCATATCACGCGACATGGCGTCGCTTTTAGGCGCAGCTGACGTAGTTGTTACCCGGGCAGGCGCTACGACCATCCTAGAGCTCGCTGCGCTGGCTAAACCAACAATCTTGATACCTAATGGCAAATTGACTGGCGGACACCAATTGAAGAACGCAGCCGTATATTTAAAGGATGATGCTGTTGTGGTGCTGGACGAGAACGAAATGATGAAAAAGCCCGAAATGCTAGAGTACGCTATCAAAGATTTGTTATCGGATAAAGCACGCTCGGATAGTATGGCTAAAAAGTTTAATTCCTTCTCTCGACCAAATGCCGCAAGTGACGTGGCCGATATGATAATTTCGAACGTTAAACTATAATAGACATAAGCAGTTATGGGTCTATTTAATAAACGACAATCCAACGTGCCAAGGCGCCGCCAGGTCGATAATAATATCGAACCCAGCTCGTCTGTTCTTTCGGATGCTTTCAAGCGAAATCGGACGATATCGGGCACTACATCAAACAATCTTGAGAGTGTTAATTCAAATTCCGACCCAGAGTCATCCAGGTTGCACGCCAGGCATCTAACCATAAAGCGGCGAAAAGCTTTTGGCATTTTGCTGTTGGTGTTAACCGCATCTGTTTTGTTGTGGACGATTGTTAGTAATGTTACGGCAACGGCTACAGTCAGCGTTTATAACGCGGCTATTTCAAAACCTATCGACAAAAAGTTGTACGAGGATGCTATTCAGGATTATCTTAACAAGAATCCACTTAGCCGCCTGGCGTTTATGATGGACCAGTCCAATCTAAGCGCGTATATATCGCATGAGATGCCTGAAGTGTCATCTGTAGCGCAGGCTGGCATGGCTGGCATTGGTAAGACAGAATTCAAATTGACACTGCGCGAGCCCGTCGCTGGATGGAAAATTGGCAGCAAGCAATACTATGTTGACTCAAAAGGCGTATCGTTCGAGAGAAATTACTACGGTAGTCCCACTGTTCAAATAGTCGATGCCAGTGGCATTGCTACTTCTGCCGAGACTGGAACAGTCATTGTCAGCAACCGCTTTTTGAGCTTTGTTGGTCGAGTTGTGGCTATCTCGAAAACTTATGGTTATACAGTAACGCAGGCTACCTTGCCGGCCAATATGACCAGAGAACTGGATATACGGTTAAAGGGTAGTGGTGTGTTAGTAAAGTTATCCATAGACCGAGCAGTGGGGGAGCAGATAGAGGATATGAGCAGGTCACTGAAGTATTTTGCGAGTCATGGGATGAATCCGGGATACGTAGATATCAGGGTTAGCGGCAAGGCTTTTTACAAATAGGGCCCCGTCCTCCACTCTTTTACGGTGTTCTAAAAATGTTCGATTTTTTTGACATTTCACAAAACTCTAAAAAACATATTTCAATATCAAAATAGCAAAAAAGCAAATAGGGCAAGAGGGCGAACAGGAAAGTAACAGGCAAAGACGCGATGTGGATAACTGCCAATGGCTAGAACTCAGGATTGATCCAGGTGGTCTTAGTGACAACATTTCGGGTTGAACGAATGGTATATGCATAGGTCAACGCAAAGAATAATAAATACATTTATATATTTGAAGCGACAAGCGTACTTAATGGTGTAGCGTTGAAGCCATCCCCCTATTTGTATGGATGTACCTCAAAATAAGGATATAAGTAGACGGGTATACAATCATCTATGTCACCAATATTCAATGTCGTAAAAGATATATTGTGCGACGTTAAGTCACTATGTATTATGACATGCTGCTCTGCCTGATTTTATATAATATTTTGTGCTGCTCGTTTGTTTTTTGGATTGTTATTCTCGCCCGACTTGCCCTGCTTATTTTTTGTTAGTGCTTGGCTGCTTTGTTATGCTTTTAATTATTTTACGTTATGAATTTCAACTATGTATGTGCATGCCAACGAGTAATTCATGTTGCCCATTTTTAATTAATCACTTACATAAACAGTGTTCTAAATATGTTCTATATACTTTTACAAATAAAAACATCCCCACTTACGGGGATGTTTTGTTGGTATGGCTGGGCTAGGCTTCGATCTCGTCTGTTTTTTTGGAATTCTTTTCGTAGTACTCTTTTAAGAAGCTGTTAATCTTTTCAACTAGGTCTAGGCCTTCGTAGTCAGATTTGACTAGATATAGGTCAGCACCGTTTTGTAAGGCTTTTTCTTTTTCATGCTCTTGAGTCAAGTTAGAAAGGACAACAATCGGAATCTGTACCTTTAATGAGGTGTTGTTTTTGAGCGCCTCAAGGAACTCAAAGCCATTCATCTCTGGCATCATGATATCAAGCAAGACAACATCAGGAACGTATTCTACGACGTCATTTATGCCATTAAGTCCATTGCCGCTAATCTTGACCTCATAGCCAGACTCCTCGAAGGCGTATTGATATAATTGTTGGATATCTTCGTTATCTTCGATTATTAGTACTCTGCGCTTCGATTTGTCCATGATTTAATAATTCCTTTTTTACTTCTATGTTATTAGTTTAGACTGGATTGACGTTATTGTCACTAGCATTGTTATTATTGGTGTTTGCCAAAGGCACGGTAAAGCAGAACTTGCTGCCAGCACCAGGACTGCTGATTGCCCATATCTTGCCACCCAGCTTGCTTACAAGCTGTTTGCAGATAGCCAGTCCAAGTCCAGTCCCCCCTGACTGTCTTTGTAGGTAATTATCAACTTGAGAGAACTTTTTAAACAGAGTATCAAGCGCTGCATTCGGGATGCCAATACCAGTGTCAGAAACACATATAGTGGCGGTATTTAACTCTTTATCGACAGAACTGGTGACCACTACACTTCCCCCACTGGGTGTGAATTTGTATGAGTTACTGAGTAGGTTTTGCAATATTCGGTCGAACTTTTCCGGGTCGGTTTTGATCTGGGCATCGATTCCGTTATAACCCAGGGCGATTCCTTTGTTACTGTATAAAACACGAATTTTTTCAAGAGAACTGTTGATAAGATCGTTTACCGAGTTGTCTGAAAGGTCCATATCAAGCTGGTTTGCCTCGAGTTTAGAAAGATCAAGCATGTCATTAATCAGGTCGATTAGGGTCTTGGTGTTGCTGCTGATTTTTCCTAGTATCTCTTTTTGTTTGTCATTGACTGGGCCAAAGCTTTCGCGCTGTAACAGGTCGATAGAGCCGCGTATTATCGTCATTGGGGTGCGAAGCTCGTGTGATGCGACTGACACAAATTCGTCTTTTTCTCGCTCTAAGGTGCGCTCTTTGGTAATATCGCGTCCAATTGTGACGGCAATTTTACGGTTGCTTACATCGCGAACAATTGTTGTGATAATTTCAAATATAGCGGGTTCGCCTAGCTCGCCAGGAAAGGTCATGTCCATCGAAAACTTATCGCTGCCATTTAGGATGCTGTTTACCAGTGTTTCTACCTCGTCTTTTGGAGCGAATGACAAGAAGACTTCGTCGACTGATTTGCCGACTATATCACCTAGCCCAATTTGATCCAACGCGGCCTTGTTGGCATAAACAATCTTCATACTATCATCAAAGAAGGTGATAAAATCGGCGGCATCGTCGACCGCAAATTTAAACGTTTGCAACTCGTGTGATAGGATATCGGAATGATATTTTTGCTCGGTTAATTCGTTGACGTTTTGTTGGTATTTCTTAACCAAATCACTCAAGAAGTGCGCCAGTCGAATAACCTCCTCCTGAGGGTCTCCATTCATAACATATTCTGTATATGAGTTAGGCGTAAGGGATGCGTTGACTGCCTCTTTTAGGATTCGGATTGCCTCTCTGTTGGTGTTACCCTCTTCTTCTTGGCGCTGATATAAATCGGCCATTTCTTTGGACGAGATGTCCATCGAACGATTCATCAGCGCTCGGTCTGACTCCTCGCTATCATAGGCGTCGCTTATAGCCTGTAGAAAACCCTGAAACTGAGGAGTGGTAACGTCAATCCCCTCGAGGTATTTTCTTATCTGGCGTTCAAGTAATCTATTCATGGGGTTTGTTCGGTGAGTGTTGTGATGGTCATGGTTTGGTTTTGCATCCTGCACGTATTGTTGGATATTGAGTATGGGGTGTATTCACCGTATGAGTAATAGCCAGTCATAATACAGCTGTCGCCGAAGACTTGTTGTACGCTTTCTAATTCTTCCTCGGTTCTTTGTTTTAAGACTAGTTTGCGCCCGATACAGCTGACTAATATGGCTAATTCAGCTTGTTGTTCGGGATGCATTGACGCACTAATCTTTGAAGCCAGCTCGGCTCCGTCGACTAGGCGATTCATACTGGCTTTCATTAACTGCGCAAGACTTCCCTCGGCGACGTTGCCTGCGTATGTAACGCTCTTTGCCGCTTCATCGACTGACATAATTGATCGTACGAGGGGGTTATCTGTGTCTTTCTCTCTTACGCTAAGTGGGAACATTAGGCCAGCTGCGGCTAGCGGTACTCCTTCTCCGACGTTGCTATCCGAATGAGTGCCAATATATTCTTTGTAGATGTCTAATATTGGAATACCGTCCAGTTCATAGACGATATTGCCTTGCGATTTGGTGACTTTGCGCGTGATGCCGAAAGGATCCCAGCCGCCTTCTGAGCCATAACTAACAGATATATTGTCGCCATATAGACCGATAACTACGGCCGAGTTTTGTGATGGCAGATTATCTAGACCAATATATGTTTCTTTGAAATCGGTTCCGTCGCCAGCTGCTCCGCCGGTGATTGCGACTTTTTCTGGCAGGGTTGCCTGCAGGGCATGGATAATCTCGTCGCCATTAAATGCCAGTCCGTCAGCGTATAACAACACGTGTTTTAGGCCGTCTTTGGACAATTGCTCGCCAAGATGCCTGCCTACGCTTTCGCTTGTCCCTAGCTCGTTCAGACGAGCCATATGGGCTTCAACGCGGCTGGATGCAAACTCTATGGCAGTTGCCGAAAGAGTATTATCATTTACAGTCTGTCCAACTATTTCACCAGAGGTCGAACATAAAACGATATTTCCTTTCGGGAACATATCTCTGATTTCGTCGAATCGCTCTTGTTGTTTGACTAATTCTCGTGCGCCAAAACACAATATTAGTTGAACGTTATTTGAATCGGCATCAGACTTGATATCATTCCATTGTCCGTTCTGATAGTGTTTTTGAGATATTTTCATAATAACCTCATTATACAGTTATGCTTATGCTTATCAAACAAATATACGAAATAACGCAGAGTACTAGTGTTTTATTTGTAGCGAATTATCTGGTTTTTGGCTGTTTGATTGGTTTGGATTACTGTTTGGGGTTTGCTGAGTGTTTTGACCGCCGCCTGCTGGGTTTTTCTTGCGGCGTGGGCGACGGCGACGCTTCGCAGGTGCTGTAGGGGTCACCTGCCCTTCTGTAACGGCCGTACCAGCTGGGGCTGCCTGCTGGACTGGTTTGATGCCAATTGGCCACTTGATGGCCTGGGCGCGCGACATGGGAGGGTTTAGGTTTTCAGGTGGTTTAATCGCCTCGGCAATCTCTTTTTCGACTTCGGCACGAGGACGGCTGTAATTTAGGCGTGTATTTTCAATAATTCTACCGGTGTTGTCTATCTGGGGAGCTGGCAAGGTCAGGGTTGTAGCGTTAAAGGCTGGGGCTTTCTCGCCTTTTATCACCATGTTAATGATGAAATTGCGGTTGTGCATTTGCAACAGGTCGTTAGGCTCGAATTGTGGCTCGAATTGCTTCGCCAACATCGGTGCGTCATCGGCTGAAACACGGAATGATATCATGGTGCCTACGTTACCGAATACGGCGTCGCGGACGGTCTCGTTCATCTGACTGATGTACTGGTTGGCGACGGTCAGATTAAGGCCGTATTTGCGTGCTTCGGATAAAATAGTCGCAAATGAATCAGTTGCAAAGTTTTGAAACTCGTCAACGTACAGATAGAATGGTCGGCGATCTTCGATGCGCTCGATATTGCTGCGGCTCATCGAAGCAAGCTGAATCTTGGTGACCAGGAATGACCCCAAAATTGCGGCATTATCTTCACCAATAAGACCCTTGGATAAGTTTACGATTAATATCTTGCCCTCATCCATTATTTGGCGTACATCAAAGGTAGATTTTGGCTGGCCGATGATGTTGCGGATGATTGGGTTTGCCGTAAAGGCACCAACCTTGTTAAGGACTGGCGCAATTGCTTCGGATGCAAACTTATCATTCCAGCTGGCGAATTCGACATTCCAGAAGTTCAAAACGACGGTGTCTTTACAGTAACTAAGTGTTTCGGCGCGGAACTTTTTGTCTGTAAGCATGCGTGTAATATCCAACATAGTGGTTGATGGACGGTCCAGTAATGCCAGCAATGTGTAGCGCAAAATATATTCAAGTCGTGGTCCCCAGGATTCGCCGAACATGCGTTTTAGGACGCCGATAACCTCACTGCTGATATTAGTCTTTTGATTTGGGTTAGTAACTTCCAACGGGTTAAAACCTAATGGATAGGCGGTGTCAGCTGGGTTAAAGTAAATAACGTCTTTTAGGCGGCTGCCAGGAATAAATCGCATATTGTCGATTGCAAAATCACCGTGTGGGTCGATAATGCCATAGCCTTGACCGTGGAAAATATCGCTTAGTGCCAGCAAAGCCAATGTACCGGTCTTGCCTGCTCCGGTCTGTCCGATGATATACATATGCCTGGATCGGTCTGACCGTAGCATACCGAATTGGTGGTTAACGCCGCGGAAATTAGTCATACCAAATGCGCTGATATTCTCGTCAATAGCACTGTTACCGGTAATAATTGGCAATTTTGAAGGCGGTTCAGCGTTCTTGCTGCTGGCCCAAACGACATTTGGTGTCTCGACGTTGGTGTGCGGTAAGTGGTAGACGCTGGCTAATTCTTCGATGTTCAAGATAAATCCGTCGTCCAGGAAAGCGCGGCTGCGATAGCCCGACAGTTCTTCTTTAGTGAAGCTAGCTTTGGACATTTTGAATCCATTCAGGTTGGTACTGTTGAACTGTTTAAAAGTACCAACGATCGCTTGCATACGAAGTCGTGCTGTTGTGGTGTCGTCGCCCAAATATACTAGGCGAATTTTAACCTGATAACCTAATTTATGGGCCTTTTTTTCGGCCTCTGAAATTCGGGTTTTGTCGCGTTCGCTAAGTTCTTTTTGGGTACTAGTAGTCTTGCTAGCCTCTGGTGGTTGCCACAGAGCGCTTAGCAGGCCTTTTAGCCATGAAAAGTCACTAGATGATTTACCGTTTTTGATACCTTTTGCCCATGAATCGGACGCCTTGTGCCATTCATCGGCGATTGGGCGCATCAAGATTTGAATCCAGATTTCTTCACCGGTTGACTCGAGTTTTGCCAGTGCGCCGGTGATACCAGCTAGCGGGTCCACCTCAAAGTTTTGGAAAGTCTTGATCGGCAGCATTTCGCTGTCGGTCAGAGACATCTCGGCGGAGTATATAATGCCGTGCTCGTGCTCGTGTGAGACGTAATCTTCCTCGGCTTCACGAATTTGGACGCTTGGGTACTGAGAATAAATTTGGCCTTCGACAAAACTACGTAGGGATTTTGGCACCCATACATAAAAGCGAATCTGGCCGCTGACAGACGCAATCTCAAAACTAAGGTGTTCTTGGACGCCATTATTTAATTCAAGCTCGTTTGCATCGCGCAAAATACCATGAAGACTGGCGAATAACTGCTCGGCAGCCAGCTCGCTTTTGTCATTGGTTTTTGGTATCTCAAGGATCAACAAGTCACTTTCGATGTTTTGGATAGCTTCGATTCGTCGCCAGTTACGCCACGTAAGGTACACAAGTACAAGCACGATTGGCAACCAGACGTACCACTGAAGTAATATGTTGATTATTGATGTTATTGTGCCCATGGTTTTCTTCTTTTATTGTCTCATTCGGAGGGCAACTTGGCAATGTTTGTTATTTGGTTTCAAGAGTGTAAGTTGCTTTGGCGACTCGCTTGAATTGCGGTTTACTTTGCAGGTTTAGAAGGATTGTAGTTTCTTTTACTTGGCGGCTTTTTAGGACTTGTTTGACGATTTCGTCGCGGTGCAATGGGCTTGGAGCGTTTTTCAAAACGTCAGCGATGATGTCAGCTACTGTTCCCTGGTTGAATCCCCAGCTGTTAAGTGCATAGATACCGCGGCCGATTAATACAAAGCGAGAATCTTTAATAAGCTCGTTGTGAATAGCCTGGGTGGTAACGTTTTTGCGCTTGAAAGTGCTGTCTTTGATAGAATTGGCAATTTCAGAAAAGTGCATAGGTTTGCCATTGTCGGCCAAGATAACATATATCTTGTCACGAATATTCTTTGGGTTGACGGTTGGCCATTTAACCAGGCCCCAGTTGTCGTTT
>Ga0172379_10001847_pt1 | contig 40104 bp, 40 predicted proteins | sample GrowelOW334metaG_FD_119756 | JGI IMG/M metagenome (GOLD analysis project Ga0172379, IMG submission 119756) | Groundwater microbial communities from an aquifer near a municipal landfill in Southern Ontario, Canada - Groundwater well OW334 metaG | ecosystem: Environmental > Aquatic > Deep... | reverse complement strand
GGCCTAAGGTAAGCTCGGTGACAGGGACTAAGTCGTAACAAGGCACGGGTAGCGGAAGCTGCTCGTGGAATAATTCAATTTGAAAAATATTCTAAAACGTTCGCGTTTTAGAGTTAAATGTCTTGACACCTCTGGTGTCAAGACGTGAGTCGGTATTGTGTAGCTCAATTGACTACACAATAGTCTAAGTATGTTGCGGACTTAAAGAAACATATTGACAGAGAGGAAAGACTCTTAAGTTAACCCCGCCTCGGCGGGGAAAAGAACGAAACAAAACAAAGTACAGCAACAAAAAATACCTCGCGCAAGCGGGGTATTTTTTGTTATAACTGAATTGATGTGTTTTTGAAAAGATGATATACTTAATGTAGTGTCGAATTATTAATGTTATTATTGTTATAATTAATATGATTGGAGGACATTAATTTCGTAGATAAAAAGAGCAGTAAAGATTTATCTCTACTGTTCTTTTTGTTTTTATGTGTATATAAATGTAAGTTATAATATATTTGCTATATTTTTATGACAAAACAAATAAAAAAAACATGTAGCGCTTGTGGTTCGAGCCCAATTAATCATCGATTGATGTTTTTTTTGAGATTTACGAATGAAATAGTAGGTAAACTTACTTATATTTATTCTCCACTTTTTTCTTTGGGTAAAAATGTAAGATTGGCTGATTTTGTTGAAAAAATGTTGTTAAATTTATTATATTTTGTTGGTGCTATTAGTTATGATATAGATATAGAAAAAACTATTAATGGCCGTTCAAAACTTATTTGGGAAGAGGCTATTAAAAGAGGAATAGACATGAAGCAGATTTTTCTTTTTGGAAAACCAATTGATCATTTTAAGGCTAAGATTAATGGAGGGATAGTATTTTTCCAAAGTATACCCATTCCCCCATGGCTTTCACATAAAGGATATGATTGGGTTGATGATAAATTTCTCTTTGCTAAAAAATTTGAAAAGATAGGCATACCATCTCCAAAAACAAGAAAAATAATTTTTCTGAAAAAAGCATATTCTGTTTTTGATAGTTTAAATAAACCAATTATTATAAAACCTCAATTTGGTTCACTAGGGAGACACACCACGACAAACATAAATACTAAAGAAGAATTAGAAAAAGCTTATTATTTAGCAAGACAAATCACTTTTTCTATGATTGCACAAGAACATCTTTTCGGTAGTGTATATCGTGCGACTGTTGTTAATAATATTTTGGTTGGTTTTTTTCGCGCAGATCCCCCTTTCGTTATAGGTGATGGTATAAAAAGCATAGAAAAATTGATTTTTGAAAAAAATAAAAATCGTAAAGATAAACTTTCAGAAATTTTAATAAATGAAGAACTTCTGGATTTTATTCAGAGGCAAGGTTTGTTTGTAAATAGTATTTTAGAAAAAGATAAAAAAATTGATTTACTAGCTAAAACTGGAAGATTTTATGGTGGTTATACTAAGGAAATGCTTCCAGAAATTCATCCCAAGTTTCATTCAATTTTTAGAAAAGCTAGTGAGTTTGTTTCTATTCCTGTTGCTGGTTTTGATTTAATAATAAAAGATCCAACAAAAGATCCTGATACACAACGATGGGGAATTATAGAATGTAACTCTTTGCCATTTATCGATTTACATGCATTTTCTCTAGAAGGTGAACCGGTGAATATAGCTGAGTATATCTGGAATTTATGGAATCATAACCCAGAATAATTTTTCTAGTAAACTTTTTAAAAAAAAGATATAATTTAAAGATGATGAAAGATCAAAAAATAAAAGTTGGGATAGTGCGCGGTGGATCTCTAAAACATTATGCATCTTCTTTAGAAAAAGGAGGGCATATTATCTCACATATTTTTGAAAATTTATCTGATAAATATAAAGTTGTTGACATTTTAATCGATAAGAATGGAGTTTGGCATTTAAATGGCATACCCATTGATCCTCAAAACTTAGTCCATAAGATTGATGTAATTTGGGATATTTCACATTCTAGTTTCTCAAATATTATTGAGAATTTTTCTATTCCAAACATAAGTAATAGTCCTTTTTTAAGAACTTTAGAAAATAACAGTGATATGTTGCGAAGACATATTAAGGATATTGGTTTAAACATGCCTAGATCTATAATTTCGCCCAAGAATGCGCGAGAGGTTTTTGAGAAATTTGCTGCACCTTGGATTGTAAAAATTAATAATGAAATTAAATTAGTAAAAACCTTTGATGAACTTACAGAAACATTAAAAAATGAAGATGATACAGTAGTTGAAGAATTTATTTCTGGTAAAGTAGCTTCAATACATTCTGTACCTTTTTTTCGTAATCAAGATTTTTATACTTTTCCTATAGGGAATAGTTTTGGTAGTTTCACTACTAGCGAAAAGGAAAAGTTGTCTGTTTTAGCAAAAGATTTGCATTATCATATTGGAGCAAATCATTATTTAAAATCTGATTTTGTTTTGAATCCTCGTGGTAAGGTATATCTCTTAAGTATTGAGTCTATCCCAGACTTTCACAAAGATTCACATTTGTCTCAAGTCTCTGAATCTGTCGGCGTTAAAGCACACCATATAATCGACCATATTATAGGAAAGGCTTTAAATAAAAGGATATAAAACGGGCTGTAGCCCCAAACCAAAGCAAAGCTTGGTACGGGGTAAATATACCGGGGCATAGTGTAACGGTAACATGCATGATTCGGGTTCATGCGACTCTGGGTTCAAATCCCAGTGCCCCGACAAGTATGCTATAATTTATGTATAAAAATTGTTTTTATCTGTAGCGGGTGGTCGCACTCACATAGGCACACATGTTGGAGTTTCGCCATCACCCGCTTCAAATGAAAATAATTTTTTTATTTAGGAAAGAAAAGTAAAAATTTTTTTGTTCGCAAAAAAGAATCCAGTTGTTCACTGCAAAAACTTTTACTTTTCTTTCCTAAAGAGTTATCCACAGTTTTGTTGTAAAAAATATTGTATTATTTTCTGATATGCGGGATAATTAATATGTTACTGCAGTAATTATTTAAAAATATTTTTTCTTTTATTTTTTTATTTGGAAAAATATTTTGAGGTCGCATTATTGCAAACTAAATTAAAAAAATAATTTCGCAAAAATTTTATCGCAAGATAAAATGAGCGACAAAATAAAATGGCAGCAAAAAAGAAAGCAAAGAAAGCAGCAAAGAAGGGTCATAAGAAAGCAGCTAAAAAAGGAAAGAAGCGAGCTTAGTCTTTTCCCACTTCTAAAATATCCCGCTATTGGCGGGATTTTTTAGTTTTTACCCAATTTTGTGTTAATATATAGCTTATGGGCTTATATAGTAAGATATTTGGAGATACAAGCTCCAAATTCATAAAAAATACCGAAAAAATAGTGTCTAAGATCAACTCTTTAGAAGAGTCTATTTCAAAGTTGTCAGACTCAGAGTTTCCAAAGAAAACTTTAGAATTTAAAGATAGATTAATGAAAGGGGAGAGTTTGGATGACATATTGCCCGAAGCTTTTGCTTTAGTGAGAGAAGCTCAGAGGAGAACTTTAGGAATTAGGCTCTATGATGTCCAACTTATCGGAGGAATAGCTCTTCACGAAGGTAAAATTGCTGAAATGAAAACTGGTGAAGGAAAAACCAATGTTGCTACCTTGCCAATTTACTTAAATGCATTGACGGGACTTGGCGCGCATCTTGTCACAGTGAATGATTATCTTGCTCGTCGTGATGCTGTCTTGATGGGTCAGATTTATAATTTTTTAGGACTTACTGTGGGTGTTATCAATTCGCAAAATGTTTCTTATTTATATGATCCAGCGCATAAAGAAAATAAAGAAGAACAAAGTGAATCAGAGTTTAAAATACTTTATGAATTTTTGAAACCTTGTTCTCGTAAGGAGGCATACGGTGCAGATATTACTTACGGAACAAATCATGAGTACGGTTTTGATTATTTACGAGACAATCTAGCTACTTCAATAAATGATCTTGTCCAGAGAGGACACAATTTTGCGATAGTAGATGAAGTAGACTCTATTTTAATAGATGAAGCACGTACTCCGCTCATTATTTCTTCTGCTTCCGGAGATTCTGAAGATTTTTATGTTAAATTTTATCAAATTGCCAAGCAATTAAAGAGGGATACAGATTATGAAGTAGATGAAAAATTAAAGGCTATAACCTTGACCGATGAAGGTATAAGCAAGGCTGAAAGTTTGCTTGGGGTGGACAATATTTATACAGAAAAAGGTATCAAATATGTACATCATCTGGAAACTGCTGTAAAAGCACAAGCTATTTTTGAACGTGATAGGGATTATGTAGTAAAAGAAGGGGAAGTGATAATAGTAGATCCTTTTACTGGGCGTCTTCAACCAGGGAGGCGTTGGAGTGAAGGTATTCATCAAGCTATCGAGGCGAAAGAAGGTGTAAAAATAGAGAAAGAGACTCGTTCTTCAGGTTCTATCACATTTCAGAATTATTTCAGATTTTATAAAAAGTTATCTGGCATGACGGGTACGGCAGAAACTTCTGCAGAAGAATTTTTAAAAGTTTATGGTTTAGATGTTTTAGTTATACCTACAAATCAGCCAGTCATTCGTGAAGATCATTCGGATTTGATCTTTCAAAGTGAGAAAGGGAAATTTCAAGCTATTGCGAAGAAGGTGAAAGAGCTAAGCCAAAAAGGTCAACCAGTTTTAATTGGTACTATCTCGATTGAGAAGAATGAATTATTATCTGTCTATTTAAAACAAGAAGGTGTACAGCATACAATTTTAAATGCAAAGAATCATGAAAAGGAAGGTGAGATAATCGCTCAAGCAGGGCGTAGGAGTACGGTAACAATAGCTACAAACATGGCTGGTCGTGGAATCGATATCAAACTCGGGGGAAATCCTTTAATCAAAGAAGAGTACGAATTTGTAAAAAGTGTCGGTGGACTTTTTGTGCTTGGTACTGAACGACATGAAGCTAGAAGAATAGACAATCAGTTGAGGGGGCGTTCGGGTAGACAAGGAGATCCAGGAGAAACTCAATTTTATGTTTCGCTTGAAGATGACTTGATGCGAGTTTTCGGATCAGAGAAAATTAAAACTATGATGGGGCGTTTCGGTATTCCTGAAGATGTACCTATTGAAAATGGTTTCATTAGTCGATCTCTCGAAAATGCTCAAGCAAAAATAGAAGGCTTCCATTTTGATGCTCGTAAAAATACTCTTGAATACGATGATGTGATGAATCATCAGCGTAAAGTTATTTATGAGAGACGACAAAAAATGATGCGTTTTAATAAAGAGGAAGTGGAAACTCTATTGAAACAAATATTAGAAAATGTTGAAAATAAAGAGAAGTCAGAAAATATAATAAAAGAAAAGAGAAAAAAACTGGGAGATGAAGCATTTTATGAAACTGTTAGAAGAATAGCCCTATATACTACAGATACACTTTGGATGGAACACTTAGAAGCGATGGATTATTTGCGTAGTTCAGTCAATTTGCGTGCTTATGGTCAACGTGAGCCTATTGTTGAATATAAAAAGGAAGGGTTACAGATGTTTAAGGCAATGGAAGAAGAATTTAAAGGACAAGTTCTTTCATTAGTGGAGACTATTAATGTTGAAAGTAAAATAAATGTTGAAACTGAAACAGATGGACCTAAACAAACCTTAGTTACAAGTCACAATGAACCCCGCCCGAACGACTATTCAGTCGGGCAGGCAAGCGAATTTTCAGACTTGTCCGCCAAAGCTTCAGCGTCGGCGGGTACAAAAAAGGCTATTGAAAAAGATATGAATATCGGCAGAAATGATCCTTGCCCTTGTGGAGCCATTAATCCGGCTACTGGTGAAGTTTATAAATATAAAAAATGTGGGCTCATAAATGCTCCACAGCATAGAAAGTCGTTGATAAATTAATATGATATGGCAAATGAAATTAGAAAAATAGGAATATCCTCGGATGGTAGGGAAATGCATTATTCTGCAGGAGTTATTGTCGAATGTAATGGCAAGTATCTCATGCTTGATCGTAAAAATCCTCCTCTTGGTTTTGCTTGCCCAGCCGGGCATATAGATAAAGGCGAAGAACCAAAAGTTACTGCTATTAGAGAAGTTTTTGAGGAAACGGGTATTAAACTAAAAGATGTAGAATTCATATGTGAGGAAGAAATACCATGGAACTATTGTAAAGATGGTACAGGTGTTCATTATTGGTATTTGTATAAAGTGAGTGTACCATCAGAAAATTTTGTGTTTCATAAAGAAGAAGCTAAATCACTTGCTTGGTATACAAAAGAGCAAATAAAAAAGTTTTATTTTGATCCAGTTTGGAAATATTGGTTTGAGAAATTAAAAATAATATAAGTTACAATACAAGAATATGCCAAAAGAAAAAATGTCTGAGCCTGGATCAACCAAATTAAAGATAGAAGATTCTGGAAATCAATTTATTATGTTCAAATTTTTTGATGATATTGTAGATATACGTAAACGTATTTTAGGGGCAAATTTAAAAACATTAGAAGAATATACTGGAAAAACAAGAGAAGAACTTGAAAAAGTTAAACCTGGTGTATGTGTGAATTATGATTCTTTAATTAAAGAATTTAAGGATCCAAATTTGACATATGAGAGATTTAGACAGATCTTAGATGAATCGTGGATAGTTACTAGAGTAGTTTAAATTTTTATGAAAAAAGTAGAAATTGGGGGGATATATAAACATTTTAAGGGATTCAAGGTGAAAGTTCTTTGGGAGGGTTTTAGTAGTGAAACACTAGAGCCACTAGTTATTTATATGCATTTAGAAGATGGTGTTGTTTGGGTTAGGCCAAAGAAAATGTTTTTGGAAACAGTTAAAGTAAATGGTAAAAAAATTGAAAGATTTAAAAAAATCGCACACCTGCCCGCAGTGCTTCCAGCACCAAAGCTGGTGCAGGCGGGGAGAATTTTAATAAAACCTAGAAAGAGATGATAATATAAAAATTTTATATATAATTATGCTATAATATAAAATATTATGGATCAATCATATTATGTTTTGCAAAATCATGACATAGTTTTAGATAATCAAGGTAAACATTATCATCTTAAAATAAGGGATTTACCAGAAGACGAAAAACCTAGGGAAAAACTTTTGAAACACGGGCCTCTAGCTCTTTCTGTCTCAGAATTAATGGCCTTAGTTTTAAATACCGGAACAAAAAAAGAAGGTGTTTTAGAAATGTCTTCTAGAATCATAAAAAATTACGGTGAAGGAAGTATTATGAGTCAGAAAAATCCAGTAAATTTAGCAAATAATTTTGATATTCCTCTTATTAAAGCAGTTCAAATTGTTGCTTGTGCTGAACTAGGTAGACGTTTTTTTCAAAAAGATGATCTTTCTCTCCCAGTTATCAGAACTGCTCGCGAAATATATCAATATGTTAGAGATATGCATAATCTTTCAAAAGAACATTTGCGTGGTATTTATTTAAATGCTCACTATAAAGTTATTCATGATGAAGTGATCTCTATTGGAACTGTTGATGCAAACATTATTCATCCTCGCGAAGTTTTCAAACCAGCGATAGAACATTCTGCTGTGGCTTTAATCTTAGTCCATAATCATCCTTCCGGTAGTACTGATCCATCTGAAGCAGATTTATCTGTTACTCGCCAACTTATCGATGCAGGGAAACTCTTGGGGGTTGATTTAATTGACCATGTTATCGTCACTAAAGATACCTTCGCTAGTATTCCTGGGCCATATCACAATTAGTATAAGATTTATTATCAATAATCTATTTAACATCTATGTTTACGACTAACTATCCACTTTATACAATTCATTTTCCTAAATATTGGCTTATACGTGATGAACCAATAAAAAAAGCTTATTCTTCTACAGAAGAAGATTCTCATCGAACAGAACTTTTATTTCATATCTCACAAAATGACTATCTATCTACTCTTGCGACAGTTCTTAGATTTTTTGAAGAAGCAATATATAAAGATCATTTAACACCAGAAATGAAAGAGATGGAACTAAAAACAATAAGAACAGTAATAGATGATTTGTTGTATATCAATAAAAATTTCACCATTGTTCCTCAAAAGAAAGAAATAGATAAATGATAAAAAGGGGATGAAAAATTTTATTAAAAAGTTAAAAAGTATTTGGTGGGCAGTGAAGCTTTTTGTAGCTAGAATTAAATACGGAAATCCATCAAAAAGACTAAAAATAATAGGGGTTACTGGCACAAATGGTAAGACTACCACAGTCACCCTTCTTCATGGTATTGCTAATAGATTAGGCCATAAATCAGGATTAATAGGCACAGTAGAGATATTGATTGGAGAAGAAAAATTAAAATTATCTTCTAATAAATCAATCCCGTCTACTACACCAGATTCAGTTTTTTTAACTAAAATCTTTGCCGAGATGGTAAAGAAAGGTTGCGAATATGTATTTATGGAGGTTTCTTCTCATGCTCTCGATCAAAATAGGGTAGCGGGGATTAATTTCACTGGTGGAATTTTCACAAATTTAACGCATGATCATTTAGATTATCATAAAAGTATAGAAAATTATTTCAGGGCAAAGAAAAAGTTTTTTGAAATGCTTTCCGAGAGTGCTTTTGCCCTTTCAAATAGAGATGATGAATATGGAAATGCGATACTTGATGATATAAAGGCTGAAAGATTTTTGTATGGTTTTGGAGAAGAAACAGAATTTCTAGATTTCTATGGAAAAATTTTGAAAATGGATTTTACAGGACTAGAACTTGATTTTAACGGAGAAAAAATTCATTCAAAACTTTTAGGTAAATTTAATGCTTATAATCTTCTAGCTGTCTGGGGTGCATGTAAACTTCTAAATTTTGATATGCCTGCCCGCAATGCTACGCATAGCGTTGCAGGCGGGCATAAAGTAAATAAAATTTTAGAATATATTGAACCACCTAAAGGAAGGTTTGATCATTATATGTCTAAAAATGGAGTTCTTGTCATTATTGATTATGCACACTCGCCTGATGCACTAGAGAAAGTTCTTTTGGTGGTGAAAGATATAAAATCTACAAGTATAGGGAGAATTATTTCAGTGTTCGGTTGTGGAGGAGATCGTGATCCATTAAAACGTCCAAAGATGGGTCTTATAGGAGCGAAATTATCCGATGTTGCTATTTTTACATCTGATAATCCAAGAAGTGAAGTTCCAGAGAAAATTATTGATCAAATGAAAGGTGATTTATCTCACGATGAAACGATAAAAGTTATTACTATTCCTGATCGCCGTTTAGCTATAAAAGAATCAGTAGAATTAGCAAAAAAGGGAGATATCATTCTTTGTGCAGGAAAAGGGCATGAGGACTATCAAGAAATCAAAGGTGTAAAAAATCATTTTGATGACATGGAGGAATTCAAAAAGGTGCTTCAGTAGTTTTTTCTCAAATTATGCTAGTATTATTTCATGGGTAAAGAGACCAGACAATGTAATAAATGTAAGCTCAATTTCGTTCTAGAACAGGATGATTTTTCTTTTTATAAGAAAATGAACGTACCTGCCCCCAAAATTTGTCCCGATTGTCGCTTTAAAATGCGAGCAATGTGGAGAAATGAAACAAATCTTTACAGTGGTAGAAAGTGTACCATGTGCGGTAAGGCGGTGATATCGATATACAATTCTAAATCCCCACATACCATATATTGTTATGAGTGTTTTTATTCTGAGAAATGGGATCCGAAAGATTACGCTACAGATTACAATAAATCTCGAAGTTTCATAGATCAAATGAAAGACTTTATAATTAAAGTTCCGAAGATTAATTTGGGTATGTCGACCGGAGATGGGCCGAATATAAATAGTGAATATGTGAATATGGCGGGTGGATGTAAGAATTGTTATCTTGTTTTTAATACTAGCCCTGCTGAAGAGCTTTTGTATTCTAGGGGAATTAGGAAAGGAATTTTTTCTTCCGATATTTACTTCGGAGTTGGTTTTGAAAATTGTTATGAGTGTGTAAATGTGCAAGATTCCGCAAATGTATTTTGGGGGCAAAATGTTACAAGTTGTGTAGACTCGATGTTTATTTTAAACGGGAGTGGTCTCACGAATTGTTTTGGCTGTGTAAATTTAAGAAATAAAAGTAATTGTTTTTTTAATGAACAACTAACTTCTGAAGGATATCAAAAAAGAATAAAAGAAATAAAAGGAAGTTATGTAAAGATGGAAGAAAATAGAAAAAAGTTTTTAGGATTTTCTAAAACTCTTCCCCGAAGAGAAAACAATAATTTAAAAACCGTAAATTCAACTGGTGATTATTTGAATGAGTGTAGAAATGTTCAAGATTCTTTTGAAGTTGCTAAAGGAGAAAATTCTAGACATCTTTTTTCATCTAAAATGATCAAAGATTCTATTGGAACAATAGGATATGGTACGAATAGTGAACGTTTGCTTGAGGTTGTGGCTACTGGTTTTTCTAGTAATGTTATAGGTTCTTTTTGGGCTGAAAATTCTAATAATATCATGTATTCTTTTGACATTAGGAATTGCCAAGATTGTATAGGCTGTGATGCTTTAAGAAATGGTAGATATTCTATATTTAATAAAGAATATTCTAAAGAAGAATATGAAAATTTAAAAGAACATATAATAAAAGAACTTACAGACCTAGGTATTCATGGTTTGATGATGCCATCAGAATTTGCTCCATTCGCCTACAATGAGACTATCGCGCAAGATAATATGCCATTGACTAAAGAAGAAGCGTTGGTTCAGGGTTTTCGTTGGGAGAATGACATTCAGATGACTAAAGGCAAAGAGACTTTAAAACCAGAAAATATACTTGATCACATTGATGATATTAAAGATGAAATAACTAAGGAGGTTTTATGTTGTATACAATGTGAAAGAAACTATAAAATTACAGAACAAGAGCTACTTTTTTATAGAAAAATGATTTTACCAATTCCCAGAAAATGTTTTTTCTGTAGGCATAAAGATAGGGTACATAGACGTGGGCCATTTAAATTCTTTTTAAGGAAATGTTCAAATTGTGGAATAGAAACAAATACAAATTTAACTGAAGAAGTTGCACCGATAATGTATTGTGAAAGGTGTTATCAGAAGGAAGTTATTTAAAGTCGGGTTTTAGTGGACGGTTACGCGACATGATTTCGTAAAATCACATGCAAGATTATAAAAAACAATTTAAGGGAAAGAAAATCACAGTCATGGGGCTGGGGCTTTTAGGACGAGGATTGGGATATACAAAATTTTTAGCAGAATGTGGAGCAGATTTGATAGTGACTGATTTAAAATCTAAAAAACAACTTGCTACTTCAATTAAGGCTTTAAAAAAATTCAGAAGTATTAAGTACGTTTTAGGAGAACATAGGTTGGAGGATTTTAGAGGTAGAGACATGATAATAAAATCTGCTGGTGTTCCGCTTGATTCTATTTACATAAAAGAAGCTGAAAAAAATGGTATTCCTATTGAGATGGATGTATCTTTATTTGCAAAATGTGCACCAGAAATCATATTGGTGGGTGTGACGGGGACAAGAGGAAAATCTATGGTGACGGCACTTATCTATGAGATCTTAAAGAAAAATGAAAAATTTTTAAACAGAAAAGTTTATATAGGAGGAAACGTGCGTGGCGTAGCAACTTTGCCATTACTTAAAAAAGTAAAGGCTGGAGACATTTTGGTATGTGAACTTGATTCTTGGCAATTGCAAGGTTTTGGTGATTCAAAAATTTCTCCTCATATTTCAGTTTTTACTTCTTTTATGCCCGATCATATGAATTATTATAAAAATAGTATGGAGAAATACTTTGATGACAAAGCAAATATTTTTAAATATCAGAAAAAAGAAGATTTTTTAATTATTCGTAAAGACGTAGAGAATTTAATTAAGAATTTTCCCTCTACTTTACAAGGAGAGGGAAGGGGTGAGGTTCTTAAAGGTAAATTAATTATAGCTAATAAAAAAAGTGTAGAGAAATATAAATTTATTGTACCCGGAGAACATCAAAAAGAAAACTTGGCTTGTGCCGTAGAAGTAGCCATATTGTTTAATATCCCAGATTCTAAAATAGGTCACGCTGTTAAGCATTTTAAGGGGCTAGAAGGTAGATTGCAATATGTAAAAACAGTTAGAGGCGTAAAAATATATAATGACAATAATGCCACGACCCCAGAAGCAACAGTTGCGGGTATTAAGGCATTAAGTTTCCCCGAAACCAGGTTTAGGGGAGTTTCCCCTAAACCTGGTTTCGGGGAGAGGAAGATTGTTTTAATCTGTGGGGGGGCTGATAAAAAATTACCATTAGATAATTTTGTTAAGACTGTAAATAAGCACTGTAAAGCTATTATAATGATTCCAGGTACTGGGACAGATAGGCTAGCTAATGAAAAGCTAAGTGTGGAAAATTTTAAGGTTAAAAATTTACAAGAAGCAGTAAAAAAAGCTCTATTAAGCTCAAAAAAAGATGATATCATTCTTTTCTCTCCAGCTTTTGCGTCTTTTGGAATGTTTAATAATGAATATGAGAGGAATGATTTGTTTCTTAAATTAATAAAGGAGTTATAGTTAAATTTATGAAAAACAAAAAAGAAAAGAGGATTCAATTCTTTATTGGTGTAAATCCATTAGTAGCGAGAAAGAATAAGTTACTTTTGGGTAAAAGAAAAAACGTATTTGGGGATAATACTTGGGGATTACCTGGTGGGCATTTGGAATTTAATGAAACTATCGAAAAGTGTGCTGAGAGAGAATTATTTGAAGAAACAAATATTAGATGTAAGACTTTTATTATCAGTAATATTATTAGTCAATTTCGGGAAGATGATAAATATTATTTACAAATCGGGGTTGAAGCAAAAAACATAAAAGGAAGTCCAATAATCATGGAACCTCATAAATGTCATGAATTAAAATGGTTTGATTTTGATAAATTACCTAAAAATATTTTTAGATATCACAAAAAACAAATACAAGTTTTTTTAAAAAATAAGAAGTTAAAATAATATGCAAAATTTAGACTTATCAAAAATTAAAAATGTACATTTTGTTGGGATAGGGGGGATAGGTATTTCAGCGATAGCTAGACTTATGTTGAGTCAAGGAAAGGATGTGACGGGGCAAGATATGCAAGAAAGTCAGATCATTGATGATCTTAGCAAAATAGGAGCGAAGATTATGATAGGTCAATCATATGAAAATATTCCCGCTGATACAGAATTGGTTGTTTATACTATTGCGATAGGGCACTATGATCCAGAATTTTTTGCCAAAATCAAAAATAGTAAAATTGAAAGTCGTTCTTATCCACAAATGCTTGGCCTCATAACTAAAGATAAATACACGATTGCTGTTTCAGGTACTCATGGTAAGACGACGACGACAGCGATGATCGCAAAAGTTTTAGTCGATACACAAAAAGATCCATCTGTAATAGTCGGGTCTTTATTAAAAGAGAGTAATTCAAATCTAATAATAGGGGAGAGTGAATTTTTTGTTGTTGAAGCTTGTGAATACGAAAGATCATTTTTAAATATAAAACCAAAAATTTTAATTATTACAAATATTGAACCAGATCATTTAGATTATTATAAAGATATAAAAGATATAGAAAATGCTTTTTCTGAAATGGCAGGCCAGACTGATAATTTTATAATTTGTAATCCTAGTGAAATTTCGGTCTCTAACATTCTACAAAAAAAATATAAGGCAAGAGTTATTGACTATATAAAATATTTAGATAAAGTCCCCAAACTTTCTGTCCCTGGAGAACACAATCGTATGAATGCTGCAGCAACTTTAGCTGTAGTAGATATTTTGAATATCAAAGAAGAGGAAGTTCAAAAATCTTTAGTACAATTCTCAGGTACTTGGCGCAGATTGGAAAAGAAAGGGGAGACAAAAGAAGGTGTTATCATTTATGATGATTATGCTCATCACCCTACGGAGATCAAGGCAAGTTTAGAAGCTTTACGAGAACTTTATCCGACTGGTGAGAAGAAAATCACAGTGATCTTCCAGCCTCATCTCTATAGCAGAACCAAAGCTCTATTTAATGATTTTGCTAAAAGTTTCAAAGGGGCAGATAGTATTTTCCTTTTACCTATCTTTTTTGCTAGAGAGGAGAAGGATGAAAGCATTTCAAGTGAAAAACTAGCTTCCGCAATTTGTTTGGCAGGAGATAAAGCCAAGGCTTTTCCAGATTTTGAATCTACTGAAAGCTTTATAAGAGAGCTTAATCTTGGGAAGAATGACGTATTTGTGACGATGGGGGCAGGAGAGGCCTATAAAGTAGCTGATAAGATCTTTAAAAAAGGAAAAGAGTAGTTTTAAAAGGGGTTTGGCGAGCGACGGCGAGCCAATTTCAGGAATTTTTAAGCTTCAAAAATTCCGTACCGACTTAAAATTACCCTTTTCTTTTTTTAGATAACTAAATTCTTGTCCACAGAGCCTAAATTATCCCTTTTTTAGTCTTATTTGTCAATGGGCATAGTATAAAATACCCTTATTTTATAAGGGATTTTTGGTTTGACATATGAAGAAATTGTTGTTTAACTATTGACTTTTTATATCAGGCATGCTAGTATATTAGTATATCCTCATAAATAGGTTTAAATGCTTTAATTATAAGGATATATTTCGGATGAGGCTAGATTTGTCTCTTTAGTTGGCGGAGCACATACCGCTCTAATATGAATAAAAACAATTTAATACGGTTTGCTCAATCTCTTATGTTTTTTCCTCTTGTAGTTGGAGGACCAGTACCTTTTGGAGCTATTTTAAAGGATACTGCTAGTGAGACTGTCCAGACTGTATTTATACAAAAACAGAATATTGAAGCCAATGGTCTTTTAGCCTTTAATCAGGTTGTGGACCAGAAAGCTATAACTTTAAAAGCTAAGGCGGAAGCCATTGATAGTTATTTTAAAGAGCACGATATGCCACTTGCAGGTATGGGTATGAAAATGGTAGAAGAAGCTGAGAAGAATGATCTTGACTGGCGTCTACTTGCAGCTATTGCTGTTCGAGAGTCAACTGGTGGAAAATTTGACTGTATTAAAGTAGATAATAATCCCTTTGGTTGGGGTTCATGTAAAATTGGTTTTAATTCCAATGAAGAGGCGATAGAAACTGTCGCTAGAAACCTTGGTGGTAATAACCCAAGTACTGCCAAACACTATAATGAAAAAACTACTAAACAAATTTTACGTGCTTACAACCCACCTTCAGTCGTACCTCGTTATGCAGAGCAAGTAATAAAGATAATGAGTGATATTGGTCTAGAAGATATAACATTAGAAATTAATGCTTAACAAAAAACTCCCCAATCGGGGAGTTTTTTGTTTTTTATTTATTTTCTTCTAGATGTATAAGTGTCATCTTGTGTTCTTTGGGTTCAAAGAGAGTTATTTGGAAATTGTAATTCTTTCCAAGCTCTAGTTTCTCGCGAAGTTTTGATTCTGAACCAAAGGTAGAATTGTGAACGAGTCCTGCAACACCTTCTTTTATAGAAACGAGGGCACCATGTTTATTGTACTTAATGACGACACCTTTGATGATATCTCCTTTTTTCAATTTGCCTTCATATTCTGTCCAAGGGTTTTCTTTGAGTGCTTTGATCGAAAGTGAAATCTTGCCTTCTTTTATTTCAATCACCTTGGCGCGTACTTTATCTCCCACCTTAAACATACTGCGAGGATCTTCTACAAGACCCCAATCAAGTTCAGAGATGTGAACAAGACCTTCTAATCCGTCTTCAAGTTTTAGAAATACTCCGAAATCAACGAGCCCTGCGACGGTGCAGTCTAATTCATCACCGACTGTGTATTTACTCAAGATTTCTTTCTTTTCTTCAGGATTATTGTCTTTTTCTGAAAAGATTAATTTACCTTCTTTAGGAAGGGTAGAAATAATCATAACAGAGATCTTTTCACCAACTAACTTTTTTAATTCTTTTAATATCTTGTCTTTATCTGAATCAAGTACTCGAGGATAATGATCTGCCTTGAGTTGAGAAGCAGGCAGGAAACCTTGTATCCCTTGCCATTCCAATATCAAGCCACCCTTGTTTGCGTCTTTTATTTCTAGACTCATCACTGTCTTTGCCTTGATGGCTTTTTCTGCATCACTCCAAGTGAGGGCTTGTTTGGCTTCTTTTAGTGAAAGTTCCGTATAGCCATTTTCATTCTCTCTTTCGACGACCTTGGCTTTAATGATATCGCCGAGACTTATTTTTTTGATTATATCTTTCGCATTAATAAATTCACGGCCGTAAATAATACCTGTTCCAAAAGGAGACAAGTCAACGAAAACTGATGATTTTTCTACGAGGATCACTGGTCCTTCTACGAGTGAGTCGACTTCAGACCTACTAGCACTTCTATCAACGATAGATTTTAGCACTAAGTTTTCTTTGAGACTCTCTTGTCCTTCTACGATTTCTTCTTTCTTCATAATGTTTATTTTAAATTAAAAAATCCGCCTTAAAGCGGATATAAGGCTTAGGTTTTCCGACAAGAGGTCAGAAGGTTACCCTAAATCCATGCTTTTAATATATTGTTTCTATACTAATACAAATAAACAAGAAATGCAACCTCACCCCTAGCCCCTCTCCAAAATAAAAATTTTAGAGAGGGGGAGAGATTGTTTTATTTTTCTACTTCTTTAGAGAATTTTTCAGCAGCTTTTGCGTATTTCTTTTGAAGTTCTAATTGTAATTCTGATATTTTATTTTGAAAATCTTTATTATTAGTTTTACTATATGTTCCTTCTTTGAAGTTATACACGGTAAAAGTTGGATTTTTGTCCATATCTTTAAATTCATAAACCATAATTTTCTCACTGTTCTGTTCTTTTATAAAACCATCACCAAAACTAACAAATTCAGCTTCTTCTTTGAGCATATCTTCACTTTCGAAAGCCTTAATTTCAAATCTAGCTAATTTCGCTGCTTTAGCATCTGTCTCATTCGTTTCACGACTAGTAAGGGGGTTTTGTTTGAAATTTTCTTCACTTTCTAGCATCCTATCCATCGTGCCATTTCCATCAATGTCTACATAGATAACATCCTTACTTCCTTCTTTTACTTCTAGAGAAGTTCGTAAATATCCATCTCCATAGGGTAAGAATTTTATTATTTCCCCAGTAGTCGAATTTGTGTATTGGATATAATCTCCTAGAGAAATATTTTTAAACCTATCTTTAATTTCAGCATAAATTTTTTTATTTGCTTCGTTAGTTTTGTTTATTAGCTCCTTTGTATCGATTTTATTAGTATCTAAATTTTTATTTTGTGCTTGAGCGTATTCACTAATTCCGTATTGCATTAAAAGTGCAATTAAAGTAGTTTTGCCTAGAGATTCAACATATTTTAAAGCTTTTTGAGTTGTTTCCTTCCTTGGAAGAAAGTTTTCCATAAAAGACATAATATCATTATATGCTGTAATTATATTTTGTAAATGGTTTGAATGAAACAAAGAGGGCCTAGGAGCGAGGTTTTTATTTTCTTTTTCTTCAATAATTTGATATAATAGTATTAATGATTATCACGTATTTTGGTGAACAATTTTTTAAGATTGCACAGGGCGATATGGTTGTTGCTTTTAACCCTGTTAGTAAGAATGCTAAATCCGATGTCTCAGCTCATTTTGGTTCAGATATAGCTTTTGTCACTACCAATCATCCTCTTTTTAATGGCGTAGAACAGCTTTCCCACGGTGAACGTATGCCTTTTGTTGTTTCTGGTCCAGGGGATTATGAGGTAAAGGAAATTTTCATAAAGGGTAGTATGTCAGATGCTTTTGTCTCAGAAAAGAAATATATAAATACCATTTACTCATTTATATTAGACAATATTAATGTTGTTTTTTTGGGTGCATTAGGGGATTCTGAAATTTCAAAAGAAGCTCATGAAGCTATAGATAACCCAGATATTCTTTTTATTCCGATTGGTGGGAAGAATGTTTCTAAGGAAATTAATTTTTTAGATGCGAAAGATGCTGCCAAGCTTGCTTTGACTCTTGAGCCAAAATTGATCATACCAATGAGCTATGATGACAACTCTCTAAAAATATTTTTGAAAGAACTTGGAGAGGAAAAAGCTCCAGAAGTAGACAAATTGACACTTAAATTAAAAGATTTGGATGGAAAAGAAGGGGAGGTGGTAGTATTAAAAGCAATATAAATTTATGAAGAAAATAATTCATCATTTAAGAAGACAACCAGAAGAAGTGAGAAGACATATTTTACATATTTCCATTTTTGTAGTAGCTGTCATTATGATCTCGCTTTGGGTGTTGAGTTTGAGTAAAAGTTTATCGAGTAATGATACACAAATAAAAATGCAACAAGATTTAAAACCATTTTCTGTATTAAAAGATAATATAGTCGACGGATATAATAGCACAAGTGGTACAGATTCTTCTTCCACACAGTAATAATTATGGCGAAAAAAGATTTAGAACCAATTTTAGTACGTAAAGATGGGATCATTCCTATAGATGTAGTAAAAGAGATGAAAGATTCTTATATAGCTTATGCTATGTCTGTTATTACTGCACGTGCATTGCCAGATGTGAGAGATGGATTAAAACCAGTTCATAGGAGGATTTTATATGCCATGCATGAAATGGGTCTTACTTCGACAGCACGTTTTAGAAAATCTGCAGCAGTAGTCGGAGATGTCCTCGGTAAATATCATCCACATGGAGATACTGCCGTTTACGATTCGATGGTTGGAATGGCTCAAGAATTTTCTTATCGTTATCCTTTAGTTTTAGGACAAGGAAATTTTGGTTCAATAGATGGAGACAATGCAGCCGCTATGCGTTATACGGAAGCAAAAATGTCTAAGATCTCAAATGAACTTTTGCGAGACCTAGAAAAGGAGACAGTTGATTTCCGTCCAAATTACGACCAGACCCGCAAAGAACCAATAGTTTTTCCATCTGCTGTACCTGCGCTTCTTTTAAATGGTACGCTCGGCATTGCTGTCGGTATGGCGACGAACATTCCTCCACACAATTTAGCTGAAGTTTTAGATGCGACAAATTATTTGATAGACAATCAAGATGCGACGACTGAAGATTTGATGCAATTCATAAAAGGTCCAGACTTCCCGACAGGTGGGATTGCCTACAACTATAAAGATATGCTTCATGCGTACGGCACAGGGCGTGGTGGTGTTGTTTGTCGTGGTGAAGCAGAAATAGTAGAACAAAAAGGTGGTAATTTCCAAATCATAATCACTTCTATTCCTTATCGAGTAAATAAGTCCAACTTGATAATGTCCATTGCAGAATTAGTGCAAGAAAAAAAGCTTGATGGCATCAAAGGTCTTCGTGATGAATCGACAAAAGATATCAGGATAGTCATTGATTTAAAAAATGGGTCTGTTCCAGAAAAGATTCTAAATTATATTTATAAAAATACACAGCTTGAATCAAATTTTAATTTTAACACTGTTGCACTTGTAGATGGTGTACCTCAGACCCTTTCTTTAAAGTCGATTCTCTCTTTATTTATTTCTCATAGAAAAGAAGTTGTGAAAAGAAGAAGTGAATACGATTTGCGTAAAGCAGAAGAACGTGAACATATTTTACTCGGCCTCAAAAAGGCATTAGATAAAATAGATCGCGTTATTACAGTTATTCGTGCATCAAAAGATGGGCAAGTTGCAAAATTTAATTTGATGAAAGAATTTAAATTTTCTGAGTTACAGGCGATAGCAATTCTTGAGATGAAATTACAAAAACTTGCTGGTCTTGAAAGAAAAGCTGTAGAAAATGAACTCGAAGAAAAACAGAAATTTATCAAGGAAACAAAGGATCTTTTGGCAAGTCCAAAGAAAATCCTTGGCGTTATTTCAAAAGAATTAAAAGAAATTCGTGAAAAATATGCAGATGAAAGAAGGACAAAAATAGTGAAAGGAGGAAATAAAGAAATTTCTGACGAAGATTTGATTCCAGACAAAGAGACGGTTCTTGTCTTTACCGCAGGAGGATATGTGAAGCGCACTGATCCTTCTGAATATCATTCACAGAAGAGAGGGGGAGTCGGTGTCGTTGATCTTGAAACCAAAGAAGAAGATTTCGTGACGATGCTTATTTCTGGTTCTACTCACAATGATTTGCTTTTCTTCACAAATTTAGGGAAAGCTTATCAAATGAAAATGTATGATATTCCTGAAGGACGTCGTGCTACTCGTGGAAAGTCTATTATGAATTTCTTAGCATTAAATAATGATGAGAAAATTACCTCTGTTTTACCAATGCCAAAAGAACTCAAGGGTTCACCTATATCACTTATGTTAGTGACAAAAAATGGCACAGCCAAAAAAATGTCTGGAGAAGGATTTAAGGATGTCAGAAGAAGTGGAATCATTGCCATCCGTTTAGATAAGGGTGATCAGCTTGTTTCTGCTTTGATAGTTGAAAAAAGTGATGAAGTGATGGTGGCCACAAGTGGTGGGCAGTCTATAAGATTTAAAGAAGGAGATATAAGAGAAATGGGGAGAACTGCAGGAGGGGTAAGAGGAATAAAACTCGGCAAGAGTGATGAGGTCATCGGTGTAGATGTCGTAAAAAAAGACAATAAGGACGGTGCATTTTTGACTATGAGCGCAAATGGTTTTGGAAAGAAAACAGCTCTTAAAGAGTATAAGGTTCAAAAACGTGGTGGTTCCGGCATCAAGACAGCAAAGGTAACTCCAAAAACAGGTAAGCTTATTGTTGCAAAAGTATTGAATGGACAAGAAGAAGAATTAATAGCAATGTCCAAGAAAGGACAAGTCATTAGGACAGCTTTGAAAGATATTTCATCTTTAGGTAGACAGACTCAAGGTGTGACCATCATGCGTCTTCGCGCAGGGGATAGTATCGCTTCACTCGTCTGCGCATAAAAATAAAATAAATTTATGTCTTTCGAATACTTAATAATTTTGCTAATATTACTTCTTACTACTTTATTTATTGAGAAGAAGAATCACATTCATCTTTACAAATCCAAGAGAGAGAGATTTGAGATCGTATTATTTTTCTTTATTTTTGGAATTTTATGGGATACATTAGCAATTTCAAGAGGACATTGGGTTTTCCCTATGGAAAAAAATATAAACATTATATTGGGAGTAATGCCGGTTGAAGAGTATTTATTTATACTAATAGTTCCTTATTTTATTATAACTATATATAAACTTTTTGATTCTAAGTTTAGAAAAGATGTCAAAGCCCGTCTTTGACATCAAAATTTAATGTTTCTTTCATAAAGCTATTTTGATTGCCAAAAGTTTCAATTAAAAAATCTTTATGAACTATTGATAAATTTCTATCAGATACGAAATCATTATAACTACTCCATTTATATTCATCAGGATGTTTAACTAATTTATCTTTTACTGGATTCATGTGTATATAAGCCGAAGTCCACATTAATTGAGGATTGTCTTCAACAAGTACTGCCTTAAATTTATCTTGAAAAACATGACCAGTTTTTTTGTATTTTAAATTAGAATATTTTGCATAACTTGTACACAATTTCAAAACTAATTTCGAAATAGGAATATTTTTAGCTTGTTCAATTAATAAATGAAAATGGTTTGGCATTAAGCAAAATGCATGTAATTTGAAATCGCCCTCATTTATATTAGTGATTCTAATTCTAGAATATGGCATGGTAATTAATTTTTCCTCTCTTAATTCTTTTTCAGTAAAACCCAAGGATAACCCAAGTCTGAGAAGGAAGGCTTTGTAATCCTGATCATTAAAGAATATTTTTTCTTTATTATTTCCTCTATTATATACATGATAAATATTTTCAGGAGCAAATTCTTTAAAATCTCTATTATTCATATTTTAATATTATAACTGTCAAAGGCGGGCTTTGACAATATGTCTTTTGTTAATAACCTTTTTAATATACAGTAAGTATTTTTTATACTATAATATAGCTATGTTCACCGATCCTGTAAAAAACTTAAAACAGTTTGCTTTAAGGGACGATATGATCGTAGCAGACTTGGGGGCTGGTTCTGGGTTTTATACTATTCCTGTCGCTAAGATAGTTTCAAGAGGGAAAGTATATGCTATTGAGATACAAAGAGATTTTTTGACTACTATTAGAAATAAAACAAAAGAGGCTCACATTGATAATATAGAGTGTCTTGTTGGAAATGTTGAAAAGATAGGAGGGACAGGAATAAAAGATAAAATAGTTGATGCTGTGATTGCTTCTAATATACTTTTTCAAATAGAAGATAGAGATAAATTTATTGAAGAGATAAAGAGAATACTCAAACCGGAAGGCAAACTTCTTCTTATTGATTGGTCTGATAGTTCTATGGGGATAGGATCTAGTTTTGGTAAAATTATTCCTAAAAATAATGCACGAGAAATGTTTGAAAGTAATGGTTTTGTTCTTGAGCGTGATATTTCTGTAGGAGAGCATCATTATGGTATGATATTAATTAAGAGTTGATATTAAAATGAAAGGGAATTTTCAAATTATAATTTTAGTTGTGTTTATGGCTGCAGCTATTTTGGGTGTTCTTGTTTTTTCTGGTGTCATACCCCTAGGCGGTGGCAATAGCACTACTGCGCAAGGTACAGTGACTATGTGGGGTACAGTAAAAGCACAAATCGTTGCTCCTCTTTTAGATGATTTTAACCGTACTAATACTAATTTTTCTGTAAAATATATAGAGAAATCCTCTGATACCTTTGATAATGATTTACTTGAAGCACTTGCTGGAGGGGTGGGCCCAGATATGTTTTTTATTTCTGATGATTTGGTATATAAGTACAGTAATAAAATTTATACTATCCCATATCAGAGTTTTCCTTTAAATACTTTTAATAATACTTTTGTTGGTGCAGGTAAAACCTTTTTGAATTCAAAAGGAGTTTTAGCCTTTCCTATCACTGTTGATCCTATGATGATGTACTATAGCAGAAGTATGCTTGATACAAATGGCATAGCTTACCCTCCTTCATATTGGGACGAATTTGCTAGTCTTGTTCCAGTTTTAACTAAAAAAGATGATAGAGGAATTATTATAAAAAGTACTATTGCTTTGGGACAATATTCTAATATTTTATACGCGAAAAATATATTGACTACTCTTTTTATGCAGACTGGGAACCCTATTGTGACTGAGAAGAATGGATCTTTCATTTCTGTTTTAAAAGGAGATGATAATTCAGGCTCAGTTTTGAAATTTTATACAGACTTTGCTGATCCTTTAAAGGCAGTTTATTCTTGGAATAAATCTTTTTCTAATTCTCGTGATGCTTTCAGTAAGGAAGATTTAGCGTTTTATTTTGGTTATGCAAGTGAACTTCAATCTTTAGTTAATAAAAATCCAAATCAAAATTTTTTAGTCACTTCTATGCCACAAGTTAGGAATGGTAATTTTAAGCTTACCTCTGCGCATGTTATGGGTATAGCTATCTCTTCTTTTTCTAAGAATTTTACTACTGCTTTTACAGCTGCAGGTCTTATTTCAAGTGGCGATTTTGCTTCAAAACTTGCCTCTTCTCTTGGCATAGCTCCAGCACGCTTGGATTTACTTAAAACGTTACCGACAGATGCGTTTATGCCTATTTTCTATAAGTCTGCATTTTTTGCAAAAAGCTGGCTTGATCCGTCACCGCAAAATAGTGATGATATCTTTCGAGGAATGATAGAAAAAGTACTTTCAAATAGTATGTCTACAACAGAGGCTATAAATGATGCTAGTGCCAAACTGGGGTTATTATTAGTTAGATAAATTTTATGAAAAAAATAAGTTTAAAGTCAGTTTTAGTTTGTTTATTTATTTTTTTAGGAATTTTTTTATTATTTTTTTCTTCTAGTTTGAAAGTTTATGCTCAAGCTGGTACTCAAAACGATATTCTCGTTCAGACGACAGGATATTCAGTGTTAAGTCCAAGTAGTTTTGTTTTTAGTGGAGCATTTTCGGGTAATTTTTTACAAAAACCTTTTACCACTTATTTTGAATTTAAAAAAGGGAATTCTGATTTTAGCGTTGATGCAGAGAGAACTATAGAAATCGTGAGAGAAAAAAATGTTAAAGAAGACAATGTTTTTTATACTAGCCCAGAGCTGAAGCTTTTTTCTACGTATTATTTTCGAGCAGTAGGCTTTTTAAATGACAATCCTAGTAAAAAATTCTATGGCAATGTCTTGAGTATGACCACGGGGCCAACTTTTGCTGGAGCTTTTCCATTCACCATAGGAGTAACAGTAGATAGTATGTGGCGTACGATAGGTACTATTTTTTTGCCTTTTGCTCCAACAGAAATAGTAACTAGTGTTTTTCTATTAGATGTCACTGATAAAACAGCAAGTATTAGAACTATTATTTTTAACAAAAATCCACAAAGTCTTAAACTTAAGGTAGAATATGGTGAAGATCAATATGATCTTGTAAGTGATTTTATTAAAATTGATGAATTTGGTAATACTTTTTTTATATTAAAAAATCTTACTCCTGAAACGAAGTATTATTTTATATTGACCGATACTTCGGGTAAGTTGGATTCTTCTCAAGAAGGAAGTTTTACTACAAGAAAAGCTAACATTACAAGTGACCCAATAAAAAAGGTTGTTTCTACTATATATAATGTTTCTCCTACTTCTATAATCGTTAAGGCTGATATTTATAATATTGATTTTCATGATCTTGATTTGAAGGTTGTATATGGAGAAGGAAAAAACGGATTAATAAGTAGTATGGCACATGAAACTGGCACATTTAAATTTGATCCTAATTTAGGTATTGCCAGTTATACTTTAGATGGACTTAAGCCGGATACGACATATCAATATCATTTAGTAGATGCTAATACTCGAGATCTTTTAACAACTAATCAAAATTTTACTACTTTGAATGCAATAGTGCCTAAACCTCCAATATCAAATTTAACCCCTACGATATCAGAACCGAATACGGGTTTAGTAAAATGTGGAACTGATAAATATGAAGTTGGAGATAGTGCTCCTAATGGTAAAATTATTCCTGATAAACGACCTAGTGATACTGATGTAGAAGGAGTGAAAGCTTATAATTATTTAAACCAGATTAAAAATCCTTGTGGGTTCTATGATATACTGACTCTGATTAATACAGTAATACAATATATTACTACCATTTTTGTATCAATCGCGGCTATAATGTTTGCCTATGCAGGGGTTGAGCTTATAACTTCTGAAGGGGAAACTTCTAAGAGAGAAAAGGCGAAGAAAATATTTACCAATGTAGTTATTGGTTTAATCGTTGTTTTAGCCGCTTTTCTTATTGTTCAGACAATATTGTCAATAGTAGGATATGATAAGTCTTTAAATTGGTTTGGATTTTAATATTATAAAGGTTATAATATCATGTATATGATTATGGATTATTTAAAGAAAATTTTTTATAAAATTATTTTAACAATTTTTTCACTGTTTTTACCAATTATTTCTTTTGCTTATGATCCGCCTACAACAACAATTGTTAATCCTCTTAAGAATACGGATACATTAAATGGATTAATTAAGACTCTCTTGGAAGGCGCAGTGAAAATAGGTATGCCTGTTATTGTTCTTGCCATAGTTTATTGCGGTTTTCTTCTTGTACAAGCCCAAGGTAAATCAGAAAAGATAGAAGAAGCAAAAAAAGCTTTACTTTATACATTGGTAGGTGCAGCGATACTTCTAGGGTCGTGGGCTATCGCGCAGCTTATAACAAATACTGTACAAGCGTTATGAATTTAATTCATTTTTTATGTTATGTACTTTAATTGCTAATCCAAAATTTCAAGATCTTTTGACTTATATAAATTGTATTATAAATAGGTCTGTAATTCCTCTTATTTTTGCGTTAGCTACAGTCATGTTTGTTTGGGGGGTTGTGCAATATGTCATAAATAGCGATGAAGAAGCAAAAAAAGAAAAAGGGAGAGAATTTATGGTTTGGGGAATCATTGGTTTAACAGTGATGTTTGGGATTTGGGGGTTGGTAAGTATACTTGGTAATACTTTTGGTATTGAAAATGTTATTCCACAGTTGAGGTAATTGCTCTTGCATTGTTCTTATTTCTTTATGATATAATATAAGTACCTAAATATTTTAGGTTAATTATTATTAAGTCGCTTTTCCGCCAGAGGCGGATAAAATTATTAGTATTATTAGAAGAATTTATGAAGAAAAAATTAATTGTATTATCTAGTTCTGTCTTGGGTTTTTTACCTCTTATGGCTTCAGCACAAAATGCAAGAGGGGGCTGTGATGCAGCAGTACCAGGTACAATCCAAAAAGTTATTTGTATCGCAGGTAATATTTTGGATATTATAATTCCGATTCTCGTAGTTTTGGGGATAGTTTACTTTGTTTGGGGAGTCATTACTTTTGTTATTGCTGATGATGAAGAGTCAAAAGAAAAGGGAAGAAATAAGATAATCTTTGGTATTATCGGTTTGGTTGTTATTGTCGCTATGTGGGGATTAGTTGGTCTTGTTACTAATACCTTTGGTTTAAATGGGGGTGCAGACATTTCTGTTCCCACTGTTCCTTTTTAGTTTTTAACAATTAAAGTCTATTATGGATTTATTCTTTACAAACATAGCTTACGCTAGTGTCGATTCTGTCATTTCAAGTATCAATAAGCTTATTATAAACCCACTGATAGTGTTTTTATTTGCTTTGGCGGTAGTGTATTTTCTTTTTGGTGTTTTTCAGTTTATTTCCAACCAAAATGATGAAGAAGCAAAGATAACTGGCAGAAATCATATGATCTGGGGAGTTATTGGAATAGTGGTAATGATGGGAGTATTTACGATATTGCATGTCATTATGAATACTTTTAATATAACCGGGATAGATCCAGAACAAGGGAAAGTACAGTTTGATAGTAAATAAATTTATAAAAATAAATGAAACGAATAAAGGGCGATCTAATTAGATCGCCCTTTATGTTGCGTCCTTTAGCGCAACAGATTGATGTTTACTGCCACCATTTGAAGTATACTTCTTTTGATCCTTCAGATGATGTGACTATATAATTCCCGGGTGGCATAGACATCATTTTATTTACATCTATGCCGTCTTTATCTTCAATAATCCAAATTGATGGATCTGAAGAGAGGGTATACTTTACACGTCCTGACGGGCGTGTATGGGTTAATCTTGGGTCGAGATACATCTTTAACCCATTTTGAGCAGTGACGTACCCTTCACCGGAGGTTGGAAATTTTTCTGAGACTGAGAATTGAGAAGGTTGATTAGTGGTCGGATTTTCATCAACCACTGCCGGAGTCGAAGATTGAGACTGTGTTTCTTCCTGTTGTATCTGCGGCGAGGTATTTTCTTCTCTCCCAGAATCTCCAAGAAAGATTTTTAGGAGAATGATTATAATGATTATTATCACGATGACAGAAAAGATAATTTTTACTGGCGATAGCATTTGTTGTTTATTAGCGGGTTTCTGATCTTTTTCACCATCTTCATTATCATTATTAGTATCATCATCCGGTTCTTTGCGCAGATTTTCTCGGTCATCTGTTTCTTCGTTACTTTGATCAACAGCAGCTTTATCCTTTGATAACGCAGACATAAGTTCCTGATGTCTTTCCTTCGCTCTTTTTTCTCTTTTTCTTTCTTCTTCCCTTTTTTTGTTCTCTTTCTTTTTTTCCTTTCCTTTTTCTCGAATTCTTTTCCATGCCCATTTAAAAATTTTAAATGGGAGTTTCCTGATAAATCCCAATCCGGGGATGAAGGATAGAATTAAAAGAAGAATCAAAAGATTTAATATATTCATGATGTCTAGCCCTCCTTTGAGCCTTGTTGTTTAGATTAGTTTATTTAATAGTTTGTTTATTTAAAGGGCCATGAGGAGAGGGCCTGCCAGAAGACGGGTAAAGATTAGCCACTCAAATAAACAAACTATTCTAACCTTTTTGTCAAAGTACCTATTACCTTTAAAGTATAGCACATATGAACTAAAAAGTCAACCCCCTTAGGAACGATAAAAGGCGATTCACAAATGTGAATCGCCTTTTGAGTTGCGTCCTTTAGCGCAACTAATTACTTTGTTATATATTCAATATTGGCATGACACCTCCTGCAACGGTTTGTTTTGGAGCAATCCCTACCATAGCATCAGCGTCATTACTTGCTTGGCCAGGTGGTACTCCATTAGCGATAAGTTCATTAAAGATCCTCATTTTCATTTCTTGCCTTAACTTAGAGGCTTCAAGATCTTTTTCTGCTTGTTTCATTTTTTCTAAACTTTCTGTCGTTTTCTTACTGAATGAGACCTTAGCCATTTTGAAGGATTCAATTTCGATACAATATTGGTTCTCAATTTTTGAATTTTGTACCAACATATTTTCCAGTTGTAACATGATCTCAATTCTTCTGATATTTTTTCTGTAGAAATTTAAAACATGCAACGAACCGTCAGGTTTTAGAGGTATTTCCCAATTTCCACTTTCCAACTTTGCTATCTTTTTTTCATCAACCTCGGCATCTCTTAGCCTTTGAAGATAATCATCGAAAGAATCAGATGACATATCTGTTCCATTTAGGTAATAATCAGGTCTCCGTTCGAGACAAAATACACAATTTATTATATATTCAATCTCTTTTCTGTAACCTATAAAACCTGTACCTTCTTCTTGGCCTGCAACAATGCCAAGTCCTCCCTCCATTGCATCTTTCATACCATCCAAAATGGTACTCTCCGGTATTTCAACAAAACCTAATAGATTATTAAAAGAAGGTCTTATTTGAGCAGCCCCTTCTATACTTATTTCTAGTCCATCGGATGAGAGTACAATTATGGATTCTTCCCCGTCGAAAGTGTAAGTTTTCAGAGACATTGAGTAAAATAGTACTTTTCCAAAGAAGGGGATTTTTAGATGTAACCCTTCCTTGAATTTTCTTCCAGTTCTTTTACCGAAAAAAGTTTCAACTCCATAATAGGCAGTTGGTACTTTTACGATAGAGCCTGCAATCACTGCAAGCAGTACAAGTAATTCAAGAATAAAATAAAGTATAGACATTTTATTTAGCCCTCCTTTGAGCCGATGTTTATAAAGTTAGTATAATAGTTTGTTTATTTGAAAAGCCATAGGGGAAGAGGGCCCGCCAGAGGACGAATAAAATTAGCTACTCAAATAAACAAACTATTCTAACCTGTTTGTCGAAGTACTTTTTACCCTTAAAGTATATCACATATAAATTAAAAAGTCAACCATATGGTTGACTTTTTAATGCTGATATATCTTTATATATTACCCGGTAGTGAGTTTTGGTAAAGTCCATTCTGGACGCGCTTTGCGCATTACCAAAATCTACTACAGGGTTAAGCGTGTTTTAGAGGTTCAGACATGTAAACTTCTTCAGAGCGATGCACGTATCTCCATAGGTATATTATTGCCACTATGAGTGCAATGAAGAATATCCATTGTAATAGTCCAGAAGGCATAAAACTATTTGATCCAACTAAAGCATTTGCTGTAAGGCTACCAAAACTTTCATTTGTGTTGCTTGTATCATTTGTAGTTACAGTATTGGTTGTTTCTGTAGTGCTTACAGTATTAGAAGTATTTGTGTTTTTGGTTATTTTTGCAGGGGCAGTTACATAATTGTTTATGCAAGAATCACCTGTGTCTATACTGTATCCAGTAGTTCTGTTTCCACATCCAGGTATGACGACTGGTTTAGTATTAGCTGGGGTTGGGGAGTATTCCGCGATCGGGTAATTATATGGGGTAAAAACTACCCCAGTACCTACTGTAAATCTTTCAGCATAAACGGGAGTTGTAAAGAAAAGCCCAAAAGTTAAGGATAAAATAGCAAAAATAGGTATTAATTTAATGTTTGTTTTATTCATAATATACAAGTATAGCACTTATCAATACAAAAGTCAAGCTTTGTGCCCGAGGTGGGAATCGAACCCACATGCCCATTATAGGCGGGAAATTTTAAGTCTCCTGCGGCTACCAATTACGCCACTCGGGCTTGTTGTATTTTTACCTCTATGTGTGATTTGAAGACTATGACAATTTGGACATAAGATTCTTAAATTTTCTATTCTATTATCATGTCTATCTCCGTTAATGTGGTCCAACTCTAATGGTAGTCTACCATCAATTGATACTTGAGCCCAACCGCATTCTTCACACTTTGGTTTCTTTAGTTTAACCGAAAAAAGTCTTTTTTTCAACTTGAAACTTTGATAGGTACTATTTTTTACTAAAATATCTTTTAAATCTATAAAAGGTCGAAAGGGGATTTTTAATCCCTTACTCCATAATTTACCAGTAAAATGTTTTGTTGATAAATTATATTCCTTTATATATTTTTTTACTTGATCATAATTCCCACCAGTTGGCCTCAATCCTAAGATTATTATTACGTTCCTGTAGCTTTTTGAATTTTTTACGGCATTTTTTAATTGTTTTTCTGACCAGCTTCTTTTTTTAAACATAAAATTAAATATGGTATACTAATAATATACCATATTATTATGTGTATACCTAATTAAAAAATAATTGAGGCCTGGGGCGGAATTGAACCGCCGTATAGAGATTTTGCAGATCTCTGCCTTACCACTTGGCTACCAGGCCTTAATATCATTTATATTTTATTTTTTATCAAGATGCTTTCTTCTGCACAGATCTCTGACTTACTATAACTTCGCTTTGCTCATGCCACTTGGCTACTAGGCCATTTGTATAATCTAACATTTTTTGTAAAACTTTCAAAATAAAAAAAAGTGTGTTAAATTTAGAGAGGAAAACAATATCCGCCCATAGCTGTTTTGGTAGGTCGATAGATTAAATAAGTCAATTTGTGTAAATTTAAAATAAAGTAGCATATCCGCCCATAGCTCAGCTGGTAGAGCAGATCCCTCTTAAGGATAAGGTCGGAGGTTCGATCCCTCCTGGGCGGACAATTCAAAATATTAAATGTATTTTGAATTAGAAATTAAATATTGCCGAGGTGGCGAAATTGGCAGACGCACTTGCCTTAGGAGCAAGCGAGAGTAATCTCATGGGAGTTCAAGTCTCCCCCTCGGCACAAGATAATTTACTTTACTCTTAGCAATTCGTCAATTTTTTGTCTGTTTTTTTCTCCACGATCTATTTGTATATCAATAAATGGAATAATTTTTATTTGCATGTTTTTTTTAATATATTCACGCATTTCTCCTCTTTTACGTTTAGCAAATTCTAATGCGTCGTGCTCTTTTTCATCCGGTAACACAGATATGAAGATAGTTCCACGTTTCAAATCTGGAGAGACATTACAAGAAGTGACTGTGATAAGGGAGGTGTTATTATTTTCGCGTTCTAAAAATTGAGCAGCTAGCTCTTTTACATAATTTGCCACCTTTTCGTTTCTTTCAAGCATAGTTATTTTTGAGTGACATTAAAAGATTCTATTATGTCACTTTCGACTATTTCTATTTTTGATTCTATCATCATTCCAAATTCTGCACCTTCTTCTACTTCTTTCACTTTAGCTTTACTTTTTTCTAGGTTTACTATTTTCCCACGTCCTATCTCAAATTCTCTGCGCATGATTTTTACCACCTTATCTAAAATAATACGTCCTTTTATGACTTTACCTCCCACTATTTGACGTTCTTTGGTGCGACTAAAAACCTTGAGTATTTTAGCTTTACCTGTTGTCTCTATTGTTTCAATTTTGGGTCTTCTTTTTTCCATTTCAACTTCTAGCCATTCTGTCATTTTGTAAATGATGTCAAAGAAGGAAATAGTTATTCCTCTTTTCTCTGCAAGCTCTATGGCGCTCTTGTCTATTTTTACGTTAAAACCGATGACTATGACATTTTCTCCTCCGCTAATTGTTTTTATATCTGACTCTCCGATAGGGCCGACTCCTTTTTGGACAATTTTGAATTCAGCATTTTCAACCAGAATCTTTTTTATTTCTTTTTCTATTGCCTCTATTGAGCCAGAGATATCAGCCTTTAATATAATAGGAATTATTTTTTTACCATTTTCTTTTTCTGACAACACGGCATCTCTATTTTTTGAGGATTCAAGATCAGATTTTATTGAGCTTATGTATTCTTCAGCTTCTCTTTTATTTTTGAATGATTTAAATGGAGCACCTATTTGAGGTATCTTACAAAAGCCAACGAGACGAACAGGGGAAGAAAAAGTAACTTCATTTATACTTTTTCCTTTAAAATCCTCCATTATATTTGTTGAGCATACACTATCTCCGACTACTACTGTCATTCCCTTTGAAAGAGTTCCATTTTTTATAACTAGGGTCGCTTCTATTCCGCGTCTAGAATCAAGATTGGCCTCGAGCACGAGACCAGAAGCATTTTCGTTTTTGTTTCCAGTGAAATTTTCCATTTCCGCAACAAGATTTATTAATGACAACAATTCATTTACGCTTGTTCCGATTTTTGCTGAAATTTCAACAAATGGAATTTTGCCACCATAATTTTCAAGATAAATTTCATTTTCTGCAAGTTCTGTTTTTGTCTTTTCTATATTAGCATTTGGCTTGTCTACTTTATTGATTGCGACGATACAAGGTATTTTGTTTCCAACTATTGTTTTCCAAGCCTCAATAGTCTGAGGCTTTACTCCATCTTCAGCTGAAACAATTAAAATAGCGATGTCGGCAATTTGTGCACCTCGCTCACGCATTTTTGAAAAAGATTCATGCCCGGGTGTATCAATAAAAGTTATTTTTCTTTCTTTTTTTGTATCAGTTTCTGTATGGATAACTTCGTAGGCAGAAATGTTTTGAGTTATTCCACCTATTTCTTTTTCGACTATATTTGTTTTTCTTATATAATCAAGAAGCGTTGATTTACCATGGTCTATATGACCCATTATTACCACGACAGGTGGTCGTTCTATTTTGTTATTTTTATTTTCTTCCATTTTACTTTATGAACTTTAAAAACTACTTCACTTCAGCTTTTTTTAGCACTTCTTTCTCTTCGAGAGTGAGTTCATATTCTGATTTACCATCTTTGATTGGTTTAGCGAATATACTCATTCTTTCACGAGAATATAAACTCGAAAGTACGACACCATCACCTTTTTCGTTTAATATGCCAACAGCAAAACTCTGGTTACTTCCTTGATCAGGGAATGGATTGAAGCGTATTGTTTCTAGACCTCTGACACTTTGTTTTAGTTTTTTATTTATTTCAACGATTTCTTTTTCAATCTTTTCTTTTGCAGATTTTAATTTTGAAATATTTTCTTCCAAAACTTCAATGCTTTCTTCTAGATCTTTTGCTTTTTTGCCGGAAAAAAATCTTTTTAATCGTTTTTCTGTCTTAATAGTCCAAAAGGCACTGATTAAGATACTGATTCCTATAAAAACAAAAAAAATTGTTTCGAGCTTTATATTCATACGTTTTCAATATATACCCAGTAGTGAGTTTTGGCAAGGCACAAAGTGCGGCTCGTGAAACGAGCATTGCCAAAATCTACTAACTGGGTATACTATTTTAATGCTTAAATCAAATGGAAAGATTTACTTAGATTATGCTGCTGGGGTAGTTTCTAACCCTAGTTCTATCCATGTACTTGGGGTAAAAGCTAAAAATGATCTTCAAAGTGCACGTAATGAGGTAGCTAGTATTTTAGGGGCTCGATCTTCTGAAATAATTTTTACGAGTGGGGGAACAGAAAGTAATAATCTCGCTATTCAGGGTGTTGTTTTATCGTGGTATGAAAAAATGAAGGCTGTTCCTCATATAATCACTACTAATATAGAACATCCTTCAGTATTAAAAACATTTGAAATTCTTAAGAAAAGAAAACTTGCTGAAATATCAATAGTACCAGTTGAAAAAAATGGGATAGTAGATTCTAAAAAAATAAAAAAAGAAATAAAAGAAAATACGATACTTGTATCTGTTATGTATGCAAACAATGAGATAGGTACGATACAACCTATAAAAGAGATTGCTAAAGAAATCAGGTATTACAAAAAAATTCACCAGAAAGCTTTTTTGAATGGTCTGGCTGGGGTAGGGGACCCAGGGAACCGAGGACCTGAAAAAAAGCTTTCTGGTGAATTTTTGGTTCCCTTGCTTCATACAGACGCTGTGCAAGCAGCAAATTATTTAGACCTAAATGTTGAAAGGCTTGGAGTAGACTTACTTTCGCTTTCGGGGTCAAAAATAGAAGGTGCAGGAAAAGTTGGTGTTCTTTATAAAAAGAAGTTAGTAGGACTTTCAGCTATATTTGGTGGAGGAGATCAGGAAATGGGGTTACGTCCAGGGACAGAGGATTTACAGGAAATTATCAAATTTTCTAAAGCACTAAAATTTGTACAAAATAATAAAGACAAAGAAAGTAAAAGATTAATTAAATTGAGAGATTACTTTATTAAGAAACTCCAGACGTTGGACGTCTGGGAAAAATTCCCAGACGTCCAACGTCTGGATGCTATTTTAAACGGTGATTTAAAGGAAAGATTACCGAATAATATAAATATTACTTTTCCTGAAATTCCGAGTGATCTGATTGTTGTCGAGCTTTCTGAAAAAGGAGTAATGGCGTCATCTAAGAGCGCTTGTGAAAGTTCTCAAAGAGGGGGTTCGTACGTCATACAGGCGATACATCCTGAATTAGATCCAGAAATAGGGGGAGTTCGTTTTTCTTTAGGAAGAGACACGACTAAAGCTGACATTGATTGCACGATTAAATTTTTATCTCAAATTTTGCTAAAATTAAAAAAGTGGTATACCCCGTAGTAGAACTTTGCAAAAGTTTCACTACAGGGTATAATTGATCTATGGATATTAAAGATTTAAATAAATCTCAACTCATATTGCTCGCAATATTGCTTTCTTTTATTACTTCAATTGCGACTGGTATTACGACAGTGACATTGATGCAACAGGCGCCAGCGTCTGTGACTGTTCCTATTAATCGCATTGTAAGACAGACAGTAGAAAAGATAGTTCCAGTTCCTGGAGAAAAGACTGTGCAGACTGTCATCATTAAAGAGGAAGATTTAGTAGTAGATGCAATTGCAAAAAATAAATCAGCTATTTTCTCAATAACTAAAGAAATACAAGATATAGATGGTAAGACTATTGAAGTCGGAGCAGGGAATGGTTTTGTAATTTCTGCCGATGGTGTTATCGTAGCTGATGGTTCTCTTGTTCCAGAAAAAGGTGTTTTATATGTTAAAAACGATAGTGGAAAATTTAATGCAGATTTCATCTCTTTGAGCAAGAATGGATTTACGCTTTTAAAGATAGGAAAGCCGCTAAATGAAAAAGACAAGGTCACTTTTACGGTTCCAGATTTTGGAGATTTAAGTAAATTAAAAATAGGACAGAAGATTTTAGTTTTAGGTAATACGATATCTTCATTTATTTTTAGTGGTGATAAAGATATAAAGTTAAACGTCACAAAATCAAATGGAGGTTCTATGGTGCTTGATTTAGATGGAGAAGTGCTTGGTGTTGCTCTCTCTGGTGATATTATATCTTTTGCTTCTATCGGTTTGGTTGCAGAAGCTTTGAAAGTAGATGTATCTCTTCCTATAGAAGTACCTAAAACACCATAAAAAATTGAAAAGTTTTAGTATTCTTATTTTATTTTATAAATTTTATATTTTATAACTTATCATATGCCCCCACTTAATAAATTTACAACTAAATCAAAAGATGCGATTAAAAAAGCTCATGAGCTTGCTATTGAACGTGGTCAAAATCATGTTTCTTCTTTGCATCTAGTAGCTGCACTTTTATTGCAAGATGAAAGTATGGTGAATTCTATTTTAGAAAAATTGGAAATAGATACAGCATTTTTGACTGACTCTATTTTAGAATCAATTGAATCTCCAGAAGGGAATAATACTCTTTCTCCTGCGTATCAGATTTATCTTAATCCCGATCTAGCTCAGGTGATAGAGCATTCTGTAAAGCTAGCAGAATATATGAAGGATGATTTTGTCTCAACAGAGCATCTTTTTATTGCTATTCTTGAGGTTGCAGGGGAAGCACGAGAAATCCTGGCAAGATTCAGAATTTTAAAAGATCCTGTGATGAAAGTTTTAGAAGAACTTCGTAGCCAAAATGTTAGTGATATTACTGAGCCAAAGAAATTTAGGTTACTTTTAAAATACACTCGTAATCTTACAAAATTGGCTAAAGAAGATAAATTAGATCCTGTCATTGGGCGTGATAATGAGATAATGCGTATTGTACAAATTCTTTCTCGCAGGACAAAGAATAATCCAATATTAATAGGCGAAGCAGGTACAGGTAAAACGGCAGTTGTAGAAGGTCTTGCAGAGCGTATTGCAAAAAATAATGTTCCTGAATCTTTGAAAGATAAAGAGCTCGTTTCTCTTGATTTAGGCTCACTTATTGCCGGTACAAAATATCGTGGAGAATTTGAAGAAAGATTAAAAGGTATTATGAAAGAAATTGAAAGAGCTGATGGAAAGATTATCTTATTCATTGACGAGATCCATACTATCGTTGGAGCTGGAGGATCGGAAGGTACTATGGATGCTTCCAATATGTTAAAACCTGCCCTTTCTCGTGGAGAGTTGCGAGCGATAGGTGCAACGACTTTGAAAGAATATCAAAAGCATATTGAAAAAGATCCAGCTCTTGCTCGTCGTTTCCAACCTGTTTATATTGATGAACCAAACATAGAAGATACTATTACTATACTTCGTGGTCTTAAAGAAAAATATGAACTTTTCCATGGAGTGAGAATTACAGACGATGCTATTATTTCAGCCGTAAATCTTTCTACTCGTTATGTGACAAATAGATTCTTGCCAGACAAAGCAGTCGATCTTATAGACGAAGCTTCTTCTTCTTTAAAAATAGCATTGGAAAACAAACCTCCTGTTTTAGAGGATGCACATAGAAGAATAATGCGTCTAGAGATTGAAAAAGAAGCACTTAAAAAGGAGATTGAAAACGATAGCAAGGATAGCAAAACTACAAAAGATAGAATAAAGGAAATAGATAAAGAAATAGCAAATTTACGTGAAAAAACAAAAGAAATCGAACTCAAATGGCAAAATGAAAAAGAAACAGTAGTTGAAATTCGTGCCATAAAAAAAGAATTAGATTCATTGCGCTTACTCGCTGAAGATGCGGAAATGAGATCAGATTTATCTAAGGCCGCAGAAATACGTTATGGTAAAATTCCTGTTTTGAAAAAAGAGTTAGAAGTAAAACTTTTACGTTTAAAGAAACTTCAGAAATTAAGGAGAATTTTGAAAGAAGAAGTCACTGCGGAAGATATTGCAGAAGTTGTTGCACGTTGGACAGGTATCCCTCTTACTAAAATGCTTGAAGAGGATCGTGCGAAGTTACAAAGAATGGAAGAAGAATTAAAAAAGAGAGTAGTAGGTCAGGATGAGGCCATAAAGCGTGTGTGTGATGTCATACGTCGTGGACGTGCAGGCATAGGAGACCCAAACAGGCCTAATGGCTCATTTATATTCCTAGGCCCGACGGGAGTAGGTAAGACTGAGCTTACAAAAACTCTCGCACAATTTCTATTCAATGATGATAGTGCTCTTATTCGAGTAGATATGTCTGAATACATGGAAAAGCATTCCATCTCAAAACTTGTCGGTTCACCTCCTGGATATGTTGGCTATGATGAAGCAGGGCAACTCACTGAATCTGTAAGGCATAGACCTTTTTCAGTAATACTTTTTGATGAGATAGAAAAAGCTCATCCTGAAGTGTTTAATATGTTACTTCAAGTTATCGATGAAGGTAGATTGACGGATGGGAAGGGAAGAGTAGTTAATTTTAAAAATACTGTAATTATTCTTACTTCAAATATTGGCTCCCAATTTATAGAAAAAATGGAGTCTATTGGATTTTCTAATAAATCAGATAAAGAAGATTATAGTAGTATGAAAGAAAAAGTGATGGAGGCAATGAAAGATCATTTTCGTCCTGAATTTATCAATCGCCTAGATGAGATTATTGTTTTTGATATTTTATCTCCTGAAGCTATTAAAAAAATAGTTGATTTGAGAATGAAAGTAGTGAAGGAAAGACTCCTTGCTAAGGATATTGATTTTAAAATTTCTGATGAAGCTCTCTCGTACTTAGCAAAAGAGGGGTACAACCCACACTATGGGGCAAGACCACTTAATCGTTTGATTCAGAATAAGATTTTAAACCCTATTGCAAATTTTATGATTTCCAATGATACAAAGAAAGGGGATACGGTTTTTGTTTCTGTAAAGAATAATGAACTTCTCATCGAAACTAAAAAATCAAAAATAAAAAGTTCTATTCGTGTAAAATCAAATTCTTCAGTTAAGGCGTAGTAGTTTCATTTTTTGAAGATGCAAAAAAAGCTATTTTATGGTATTTTGTATAAATGCGTCGGTGGTAGAGTGGTCAATTACAACAGACTGTAAATCTGTCGCCTTCGGGCTACGTAGGTTCGAATCCTACCCGGCGCACAGCACCAGAGAAAAAAGCTTTTTGAAAAGCTATTTTTCACGGTGCTGTGCAGGCACAAATCGTGATGCTTGGTATCTCTGGTTGTGCCGCACATGTACTTGTAATATGATTTATTTATGTATTATGTTTACCTTATACAAAGTAAAAAGAAACCTGATTGGAATTACATCGGATATAGTGAAAATCTGAAGAAAAGAATAGAAAGTCATAATAAATTTAAAAATTTAGCAACAAAACCGTATGCGCCATTTACTCTCTTGTATTATGAAGCTTTTAGGAAAAATAATGATGCCCTACGAAGAGAAAAATATCTAAAAACTTCAAAGGGAAAACGAACTCTAAGGTTAATGCTCTCAGAAGAAATTTAGTCGAAGGAGAAATTCCTACCCGGCGCACACTAAGTTCTAAAAAAGTCAAAAGAAAAATCCGCCAGGTGAGTGGAGGATTTTTCCCCACCAATAGAGGCGGATTTAAGTTATTTTTTTGTTGCTACGGATTTTTTTGTTCTCACCTCACTTCTGAACTTGTGAGTGATTGATCATTCTTGATGTTACCTCAGAATTAACACGATCTATCTTAAGCCAGATGGGGTACGATTTGTCTGGTTTAAGCCAGATACGATAATTAAGAATGGCTAAACACATTTGAAGACGTTCAATTTTTCTTTGAAGCTTAGACTGATTGATCCCAAACTCAATGATTTTGTCATCGAGCCTGGTTATATCTTCATCCGTATTTACATCGTGTTCTTGGATGTGAGTTTTACCGAGGTTAGCCATCCTACTTTCTAATTCGTTTGATTGTTTTTTTGAATCTAGATAGTCGCGAATAACATAACCCATAAAGCTATCAATTTGATTTTGGGAAATTTCATGGTTTCTCAACCGTATCTTTGTAGTGGGTCGGAATTGGGTTTTGGCGTATTCTTTTGCTACTATATGAGCAGCATAGTATACCAGTGTCGATTTCATGATTATTAATCCGACAAAGGAAATAACCGAAACTGTGACACCGCAATACACCAGTGTGACAAATAACTGTGAGTATGAATAATCTATTTTTTTTGCGAAAAGAATTAAAAACAACAACGCTAAAAAAAACAGTAACATCATACCAAGAAACCACAAAGTGCTCTCATATAAGTTTTGCAATTTCTTTTCCCGGTATAGAAACCTTTTTAGTTTGAGAGACATAAAGTCTCCTTTCATTTGTGTTTTTTCTTTTTTCCAATCCACCGATTTTAGTGTATAAAACAGTTTACCTTATGGGTTGAAGACTGTTTTAATAAATCAGAGGTGAAATTAGAGTTCTCTCTCTTTTCCACCTATCTATGACTTATTCCTAAAGTCACAAATAGGTAGAAAAGAGTAATCACTTATTAAGTTTTCAAAGTTCTGAGATACCTACCAAGTATGTCATATTTTAAGTTAAAAGTCAAGACGTCGTGGTAATGTGTGTACACATTACCCAGCGTACTTGACAGCATCATATAATATGTTTTATACTATTACTAGAGTACATTACCGACATTCCACCCCTCATTGCATCACCACCATCTAGGTGGTTTTTTCATTTTTAAATAACTTCTTCTCTTGCATTACTTCATTGGGTGTTTCCCACTTAAGCTTTTTTCTAGGAGTATCAT
>Ga0172379_10001846_pt1 | contig 40108 bp, 34 predicted proteins | sample GrowelOW334metaG_FD_119756 | JGI IMG/M metagenome (GOLD analysis project Ga0172379, IMG submission 119756) | Groundwater microbial communities from an aquifer near a municipal landfill in Southern Ontario, Canada - Groundwater well OW334 metaG | ecosystem: Environmental > Aquatic > Deep... | reverse complement strand
TGAGTGAATTCTGCGCTAGATTTTCCTCACCCGAAATATTCATTTCACCCAATGATTACTTAGCTAAAACTCTAAAACCTGTTCCAATTGGGTAGGTATACCCGGGGAGAGATTTAAGATTTAAGATTTAAGAAGGCCTGTAAATTAGCATCCTACAATATGACTTGGCTAAAAATCCAAAGTTCAAAGCTTCAAAGTTCAAATCAAGTTCAAAGGTTAAAACTCTGGCACCTTTTGATCTTTGAACTTGATTTGAACTTTGAACTTAGGGTTTTGAACTTTAAATTGAAATCAAAAGTTTAAACTCTGATTACCATCATTCTTAAATCTTCTTCTTAAGCAAACGCCCGGCTAACGCATTGGCGCAGTCGGGCGGTTAGGTGGTGGGTGGGGTGGCTGGTTCGCTGGCGGTTTTCGCTAGTTTCTGTTTCTTTTTGTGTTCATCCCACCAAAACATGATTGAGATGTAGATTGCCGGGATGATCAGGCTGGCGATACACGCTATAGTCAGGCAATGCTCAAACAGTTGCTGTTTTGACATTTTGTCCTCCTTCCTTATTTCACTCTAGTTAAATACTTTTGCGGGAGAAAGTCAAGTTTTTGGGGAGAATAGTGAATGGGGAATAGTGAATAGCGAGAAAAAAATACTTCGCTATTATCTTGTTTTTTGTTATAATAAAGGACAGTTTTCCGGATAAGTAGAAGCCCGGCGCTGTTGGTCGGGCTTACAAAGATTGATGATTTGCCTTCCGCTTGGGCGGTCGGCGGAAAGGGAGGATGTCGGCCTCTGGCAGATTGTCCCAGCTGTCGTCGACTGGTTCATCCGGCCGCGGGCCGTAGCCGGATTTGGGCGGTCGGTTGGCGCCGTCAAACGGCGGGGATGGCATTTTGTTCTTACCGTTAGCCATCATTATGCTGGCAAAGGTAAATAATAACCAAAATGCGATAAACAACGAACCAACTACCCACTTCAAAATTTCCAATACCATTTTAACCCCCAGTTGAATTTATCTTTAAGCTACCATGTATGTTTAAAAAAGTCAAGACTGACCCAAAGTTAATCGCCGAGTTCCTCACCCGCGGGGTAGAGAATATTTATCCTAGCCGTGAGGCGCTGGAAAAAGTTTTACGCTCCGGCAAGCGCCTGCGGATTTATAACGGCATTGATCCGACCGGCCCGGCCCTGCATCTCGGCCACGCCGTGGTTTTGCGGAAATTAAAACAACTGCAAGATCTGGGCCACGAGGTGATTATGCTGATTGGCGACTTTACCGGCATGATCGGCGACCCGACGGACAAACTGGCCGCGCGCCAGCAGTTAACCCGGAAGCAAGTTTTGACTAACTGCCGCAACTACAAAAAGCAGGCCGGCAAGATTTTGAATTTTCATGGGTTGAATGCGGTTAAAATTAAGTTTAATTCAACTTGGAATGATAAGTTGAAGTTCGCCGAGGTTCTGAAGTTGGCGAGCGAGTTCACGGCCCAGCAGATGTTGGACCGGGAGATGTTTAAAAAGCGTTTGGCCGAGGGTAAAGATTTGTCGCTCCAAGAACTTTTATATCCTTTGATTCAAGCCTACGACAGCGTCGCCATGGAAGTTGACCTGGAAATCGGCGGCAACGACCAGATGTTTAATATGCTTTGCGGTCGGACACTTTTGAAAAGGCTGAAAAATAAAGAAAAGTTTGTGCTGACCGCCAAACTGCTGGCCGACCCGACCGGCAAAAAAATGGGCAAGACCGAGGGCAATATGATAACCCTCGCTGATAACGCCGAAACGATGTATGGCAAGGTAATGTCCTGGCCGGATACGCTGATTCTGCCTGGTTTTGAGATTTTAACCACAGTTGCCATGCCTCAAGCCGCGGAAATTAGCGCCGCGCCGCGCGACTTCAAAATGAAGCTGGCGCGCGAGATCGTTAAGTTGTATCACGGCGGTCGGGTTGCCGCGGATGCGGAAGAAAGTTTTATCAAAACTTTTCGCGACCACGAGGCGCCGACCGACGCGCCCAAAGTTTATCTGAAAAAATCCGAAACCGAGATCAATGTCGTTGATTTATTTATGAAAGCCGGCCTGGTAACGAGCAAAAATGAAGCCCGGCGGCTGATCGAGCAGGGCGGGCTGTCGATTGATGGCGCGATTATAGATAGTCCGGAGTTTGAGGTGACGGTGCAGGCCGGGTCAATGCTTAAAAAGGGGAAAAGGCATTTTGCGCAGGTGGAGGTGAAGTAGCCGATAGCCGATAGCTCATAGCCGATAGAGGGCGATCAAGATGGTCGCTCTTTTGAATTAGATAAAATGGTTCTATGGTTTTATGGTTGGGAACTATCCCAAGGAGATTCCTTTAGGATTAACCATTTAACCATAAAACCATAGAGCCATATATATTCTTGACTATCTTCCACTGCTTTGTTATTATCCCGCCCAAGATAAATAAAAAAAATCAACCAATAGCGCGATAGGAGAGCGAATGGATAAGCACAATAAGCGTAGCGGAAAATGTTGGGGCGGTGGCAAGGGACCACGCTGGTCTAATTTTAAACCGTTGACCGACGAGGCGGACCGTCAAACCAAACCGGAGCCTAATGACAGTCAGCCGCCGGACAAATCCGGCAAAAGCGCGACTTACGAGCCTCCACCTAAAAAAGATCGACCGTAGCCGTTTAGCGGTGGCAATTTCATTATGGCGGGGGATAATCCTTCGCCTTTTTTCTATCCTTGTTGATAAGCCGCCCGCCGGACTTTGCCAAGACCTGGTTTTAACCTACAATAAAACTAGCGAGTGGTTCGCTCAATCATTTCATCAGGAGGACAAATGTCCAACGCATCAAGGCCGGATAAACGACCTGCAGTAACCATGGAGATGATTTCTCGAGACGATCTGAGGCTTCTTGCCGGGTCAATCAGCGATTGCCCTTATTGCGGGGTAAATGTCTGGCGGCATCGAGGCCGGATTATCTCAAGCAATACTCCGGTGACTGCTTGCGAAGCCTGTAAGGGAGTTTTTGGCCCTCATGGCCAACCCTTTGATTATGTGCCCTCCGTGCCATTGTTGTCGGTGGTGGGAAGTCAGGGCGGGGGTCATCCCCGAAAAGCCGTCGCTCGTTAGCCACACCCACATTTCGCCTCAAAGGCCGTTTCTCCACCAGGATGCGGCCTTTTCAAATAGAATCAAGAATTTAGAATCACGAATCAAGAGGTAATTTAAAAGGGAGTTTATTCTTGATTCTAAATTCATGATTCTTGATTCTCGTCCTGTTGCCTTTTCCCTTTTTTTAGCATAAAATTAAGCTATTATGTCGAGTTTAAAGCAAAAACTCACCAGCGAGCTCGCCAAAGTTTTGGGCGAGGAAGTTCTGTTAGTCGCGCCGCCGCGGCCGGAGATGGGCGATTGGTCGCTTCCGGTTTTTGCGTTAGCCAAAAAGCAGGGTCAGAATCCGGTAGAACTGGCTAAAGAGTTAGTCAGCCGGTTTAAAGCGGTTAAATCCTCGGCGCTTAATTCAGCGGTAGCGGCCGGGCCTTATGTTAATTTTTCGTTTCCGGCGGCGGAACTGGCCGCTGAAGTTTTGGCGGAGAAGATCTGCCCGCTGAAGAAACTGAAGCAAAAAATCGCCTTGGATGTTTTTCAAGCCAATCCGCTGAAAGAATTCCACATCGGCCATTTGCGGAACGCGGTGCTGGGTGAAAGCATTCGGCGGCTGTTAGAGTGGCAAGGCTATACTACCGCGACTTATTCTTACTCCGGCGATGTCGGCATTCATGTTGCCAAGTGGTTGTGGTATTACCAAAATTTTTACGAGGGCGAGGTTTCTAAGGAACATTTTACCCATTGGGCGGGCGGGCTCTACGCCGCGGCAGTCGCTAAGGCGGCCGAGAAGCCGGAGTATGAAAGCGAGATTAAAGAAATGAATCAGCTGGTGGACGCTCGTGATAAAAAAATAATTAAACTCTGGCGCGAGATGACAGGCAAAAGTTATGCCGCGTCCTGGCAGATTGCTAAGGAGCTCGGTTGCCGGGTGGACTACAGTTTTCCGGAAAGCCAGTGTGAAGGTCCAGGCAAGAAATTTGTCCAAGCGGCGATTAAAGCCGGCAAACTAAAACTGGACCAGGGCGCTTGGGGCGCGGATTTGAATGAATGGGACCTGGGCTTTTTTATCTTATTAAAATCCGACGGCACGGCGATTTACCAAACTAAAGATCTGGGACTCGCGATTCTCCGGAACAAGAAAATCGGCCGCTATGCCAAATGTTTGATGGTGGTGGGGAGCGAGCAGGAATATTATTTCCATCAGCTTTTCAAAACTTTTGAAGTTTTAGGTCTGCCGGACGCGGGTAAATGCCAGCATGTGCCGCACGGACTCGTTAGCTTAAAGGCCGGCAAAATGTCATCGCGCGAAGGCAATGTGATTTCTTACGACGAACTCCGCGATAAAACCCAGGAGAAAGTTTTGGCGGCGATAAACGAAAAGAATCCGGCTTTGAAAGATAAAGAAAAGGCGGCCCGAGTGGTGGCTGACGGCGCGTTGAAGTTCTCGCTCCTTAAAGTTGACCGGACGCGGCCGGTGGCGTTTGATTGGGACGAGGCGCTGTCGTTTGAAGGCAACAGCGGGCCGTATTTACAATACACTTACGCCAGGATTAGGGCGGTGGAAAGGAAATCATTAAAACACAAGAACATTAAAACCCCCCTTCGCTTCGCTTCGGCGGGGCAGGCATTAAAACAAAAACCTAATCATAGTTTGTTAAATAATGCCGAGGGAGTTCGGGTAATAAAAATTTTTGGGGGATTTGCTGAGGCGGTCGCCAAGGCGGCGGGGGAATATCAGCCTTACATCTTAGCTAATTATTTATTAAATTTATCGGCCGAGTTCAATCATTTTTATCATGAGTGCCGGGTGGTGGACGCGGAACAGCCGGCCGTGAGCCAGGCGCGATTGGCTTTGGTTGGTAAAGTGGCGGAAGTGTTGAAAGCGGGGTTGGAGATATTGGGAATCGGTGTGGTGGAAGAAATGTAGGGAATAGCCGATAGCGCATAGCCGATAGCGGTTAGGTTGTTTACCCGCCTAAACTTTGCTCGCGGTTTAAAAGGTTATCTCTAGTTAACCAGTTAAAGGTTAATCAGAAGTTAATAACCGGCTAACCACCAGCAAAGTTTTGGCGGGTGAAGGTGGGTAGGGGCGACCCTTGCGGTCGCCCTTTTTTAAATAAAAAAAACTACCCCCGGCGAATGCCGGGGGCTTTGCGTTGCCCTATAGACCTCCCCTTGGTCTTCAGGTTTTTTTGCGGTGAAGCAGATGAAGCGGCAGTTTGACGCCGATGACGACCAAGGTGGTCGCGACGCCGAGGTAGCCGCGGATTTTCCCCGAGGCTCGGTGATGGTGATAGGCGAAGTGCGCCCAGGCGTAAAGTTTTTTGTACTCCGGCATTGGTTACCTCCCATGGTTTGCCGTGTTATTCTAATTTAGCCGCCAGTATAGCGGAAGATTCGATTGGTGTCAAGGATTTAAGGAAGAATCACAAATCATAAATCAAGAAAATTCAAAAAGGAGTTTATTCTTAAATCCTAAATCTTAAATCTTAAATCTTCTTTCCTTCTGTGGATAACCCGCCGCCATTTCTAAAATGTCCGTTAAAATCTCCCAAAACCCCAGCAAATCCACATTTCCCAGTTAATAATTATTTTAGAAATATTTTAACTCTCGCGGAGTATAATGGAGCCGTTAGAATTAAAAAGAAAAATCTTATGGCTCTCAAAACAAAAATTATTCTAGTCTTGATAGTCGCCCTGGCGGTTCTCGGCGCGCTCGGTGTGATTTGGTTTATCCGCGGGCTGTTCGTCGGCTCGGCCGTGGTGGCGCTGGGGTACTTAGTCCGTCGGTAAAAATATGGAGAAGAATAAAAAACAACAACTACATCGCCCGGCACATTTATATTTAGAAGACGAGATCTATTTTATCACGGCAAGAACTCTTGGCCGGCATGGCTATTTTATTGGCGAGAGGAAAAAGATATTATTAAAATCTTTGGCCATAGCAATCAAGAAGTATGGCGCTAAAATTTATGGCTGGGTAATCTTGGATAACCATTATCACTTGTTATTAAGTTTTAGAGAAACTAATATCCGGAATGACGAATTGAACGACGCCCTCAGGCGGAGTGAAATTCGTCCGTATATATTTAAGGACGAATTTCACCGCCGGCTGGCGGTTCAATTCGTCATTCCGAAAGGTGTTCCTCGCTTGGCTGGCTTTATTCGTTATATCCACAGAAATTCTTCTCGCGAGATTAATAAGTTAGACGGTACTCGAGGCAGGCAAGTCTGGTACCAATACTTTGACCGTTGCGTCCGCGATGAAAGAGAGTTTTATCATTGCCTCGGCTATATTCATAACAATCCGCTGAAGCATGGCCTCTCGGCCAATACGGCCGAATTAAGAGAGTATCAGTTTTGCAGTTACGGCTTTTGGTTTCAGAAAATGGGCCGGACTTGGTCCGAGGAAATTTTGGGGCTGAGTTTAGTTCAAAATAGTTTAATCCGCCCGGACGAAGAATTATAATCTGTGGATAATCATGGATTTTTGCCTTATAAATCCAAAAACCCCAATAAAATCGCCTCGTCGAGTTTAACTAGATTTTAGAATCAATTTGGTATAATGTTTTTGTATGATCAAGAAATTCGTTTTAACTTACCTTATCCTCACTCTGGCCATTCTTTTCTTTGGCGGTCTTTTTATTTACTTCTACCGTCCGGCGGTCCAGCCGGTGGTTAATACCAATACTAATGTTAATCTCAACCAACCCTCTACCGCCGCCCAGATTATCCCGCCGGCTAAGACCAATTGTACTGACAAGCTAGACACCGCCTGCTGGAATACCTATCGCCATACGGAGTATGGGCTTTTGTTTAAATATCCGAGGGAAGCGATTGTTAATGGAGGAAGATTAATTGTTGGTGAGGCTGATATTGATGTTAAATATATATCATTTAAATTTTTAAATAATGGATATTCATTATTATTTTATTTTGAGAAAGGTAACCCGAAAGCTTCTTTAAATAGCCGAACAGGTTTTGGCAGTGGCGATTTTGTTTCCGCTAATAAAAAAATACAATTTGGTCCAGTGAAGGCCCAAGTTAATTATTTAATATATAATAATAAAATTAAAGAAATTTACTATTCTCAAAATAATTCCGCATCTCTCCCTTACGATAATATTAAATATGGTGATTATATTTTTAGAGCAGAGCTTACTTTTGGAGACGGCGGTGACATTAAATATGACAAAACTTTTGTTAATGTTCCCGAAGTTCGTATAGCGGAGAAGATATTGGAAACCTTAAAGTTTTTTTAATTATTTTGTTTTTCTTGTTGATAACTTTCCGTAGGCATCATAAAATTAGCAGTCAGTTTTACAAAAGTACCTAAATTTAGAGGTATTTTTTATTTTTTAGTTTAGAATTATTTAATTAAAAGTTTAGATAGATTTTAACTTTGGTTTTGTATACTTCAGTTAGACAAAGGAATCGTCCTTTGACAACTTAGTCTGATATTCAGACAGAAAGAGAGACAGAAGATGAAAAAGTTGTTAATTCTGTGGATAGTGGCAGTTGCTTTAACCTCATGGGGAACGATTCAAGCCTGGGCTGGCGATGATTATTGTTGTGCAGATCCATCGGGCGCTCCCTACTACTCGCCAGGCAATTCTTTCAGCTGTACGACTCACGCAACAGCTAATCACCAAGGTGATCACGGAAATTGTACTTGGTGGGCCGCTTATAAGCGTCCGGATGTTATGGGAGTTTGTACTGGCTGGGCCAAAGATTGGTTCTCTCAAGCCCAAGCCGGCGGCCTGCCAACCGGCAATATTCCGTCAGTTGGAAGTATTGCGGTTTTCAAAATCGGCCATGTTGCTTATGTGGAAAAGGTCTATGACGATGACCGCTTTCAGGTTTCCGAGATGGGATATGAGTCATGGAATTGCGTAAGATATAAGGATGTCAATCGCAGTTCTTATAATGGTCTGATCGGTTTTATTTTCCCGTCCACCGTCGGCCGTTACCCCGACGGCACCCATGAAGGCGACGGCGTTCATCCCGACTCCCACCTCTTCCTCTCCGCCTATCTCGTCGCTGGCGGCTACGCTCAGCTTGGCGCGCCATGGAATAACGGCAAAACCGAGTTCGTTCATTGCTGGCCAGATAATTGCTCGGACAAGAACGCCCTTTGGGTGCAGGATTTCAAACGCGATAGCGACAATAAATGGTCGCAACTGGTCTATTACCCCGGCGTCAACAAAGTCTTTGCGGTCAAAGGCAAGATCTTGGAGAAATGGAATAGCGCCTGGGGCTACAATGACTTTGGTCCGCCGTGTCAGCTGGAAACCAAGCCCCAGAAACCTTGGAACGGTTACAGCGACTGGCTGGTTCAAGGTTTCACGGATAAAACCAGCGGCAGTTGCTCCGGCCGTTATATCGCTTACAGCCCCAGCGGGCAGCTTTACAAAGTCAGTTCCCGTGTCGCCTCTGACGGCGAGCTCCCCGGCGACCTGAAAATCGCCATGGCGAGTAGCATCGCCAGTTCCCAGAATGCCACCACCGGTGACATTGATCCCGGCGTTGGTTTGGGTGGCGGCGGGGGATTAGATATCTACGGCAACCCGATGATTCCCATTCCCGGCGTCCCTTGCGTCAACTGGCAGAATATCTCTCGGGTTGACTGGGATGCCGGCAAGTACGAAAACGGCCGGCTGTTTAACGGCCGGGCCGAGGTTTGTGGGGCTTTTGGCTGGCAGGGCTATGGTTCGGCTGGCGGGATTGGCATGGGTTGCAATCAAGGTGATGACACCCGCGGCCCCACCAACTGTGTGATTACCATCTCAGCGAGCAATTTGCAGGGCAACCCTTTCCCGGTCCATAGCGCCCAATTGACCAACCAAGGCAGTTTCCCTTTGGACATTGAAGCGGGGGAGGTCTATCTCTTAAGCTTTATGGCCAAAGGCTCAGTGCCGGAGCAATTGGAGGTGGCTCTGACTCCCCGCGCCGCGTATGACAACTATAATCCCAACTTGGGGCCGCTCGCCAATCTTCTGGCGCCAAGCTACAAACTCTCGATTGCCACGGAATGGCGCAGCTATGCCGTCCATTTCTTGGTGACCAGGACCGACCCGAACGCCGCCCTCCGTTTCTTCGGCGGCGCCGAGACGGGCAAAATTTCTCTAGACGACATCAAGCTGGAGTTGGTGGAACCGGCCGTGAATCTCAATCCCAATCTGGTGATCAGTCGCGGGGCCGATGGCCAGATTACCGCCACCCTAGTTTGGGCGGAAGTTAACGGCTACTTAGCCGGTCTCACCGGCACCGCCGTCACCCGTTACGATATCGCGACAGTGGAGCTGGAACAGCTGGACGGCACCGGTTATGGCGTGGACCGGCAGTCGTTTGATCCGTACGGCAACACGCTCTATCTGCCCAGCACCCGCGACCAGAAGCAAGTCTGGTTTTATCTGGTTGACCGCGCCGGCGAGCGGCACTATCTGAATTTAAATTCCTGGGCTTACAGCGGGGCAACGAAGTTCCGCTTCTACGGCATTGACGCCCTGGACTACGGTCAGACATTGCCCGGCTACCAGCCGCCTCAGCTGACTCTCAGCAACAATCAGATCGGAGTTTCGTACCAAACCGACGCCAGCGGCAATCTGGTGGGTTTCTACGGCGGGTTGATCAAACCGAGCGAAGCCTGCATGCTGGTGGTTTATCTCCACGGCCAGTGGAACGAGTATATCAGAATGCCGTTTAATCAGAATGGCAACTCGTTTCTCCTCAACCGCCAGTTTTCTTTTGACCACTTTAGTTTCGCCTTGACCAAAGAGGGCGACACCACCGGCCACCTTTACTGGCTGGATCCCGGCCAGTATAGGCTCAACCAGCCGCTCCGCATCGACCAAGGCTGGGTGCGGTGGAAGTGGACATATTAGGGACCGGCCAATTTCAATCTCAATTTAACTTTTCAACCCCCGACCAAACACTGGCCGGGGTATTTTTTTAACTCCGTACATTATTCGCAGTATTCGCATCGCGTCTCAGCCGGATGCTTAGTAAGATCTAACATGGATAATTTAAAGAAGGTAAATAGTTAGCTTAATGGTGTTATATTAAAATATTTGACTAAATTTAGATAATATGGAAAAGTGGAGGATAGGTTCACCTGCCAAAGTCCCGTGTATGTTGGACGAAGGCAGGAAGGTCGGTTTTAGCGTTTTTGGCCATTTGGCTAATTTTAAACGAGTTTAGAAATATTTAATGAAAAGTTTAGAAATATTTTAACTTTGGTGTGCTAGGGTGAAAAAGTGGGGATAAATAAGATTTAATATGACTACTAATATTTTTCCTTTGCTCGGCGCGATTTTCGTCTTATTTCTTGGCTTTTTTGTTTTATTTCAAGATCGGCGGTCGGTTTTAAACCAATTGTTTTTTGGTTTTTGCGTCGTGGTGTTCTGCTGGCTCTTTGGCACTTTTATGATGTTTCTCAATCGCGGCGACGAAATGTTGGCAATTTTTTGGGACCGGTTTGTTTATCTCGGCGTGGTTTTTATGCCGACACTGATGCACCATTTCAGTTTAGTCTTCACTCCGCCCGCCGGCAAGTGGCAAAAGAAAGTTTTATTTTATAATTATCTGATTTCTTTTTTATTTTTGCTTCTCAGCCGCACCGATTATTTTGTCGCCGGGCTTTTTCAATATCAATGGGGCGCGCACACTCGAGCGCAGATCGGCCATCATATTTTTATCCTTTGGTTTTATTTTGCCAGCGCGCTGATGTTTGTTAATTTTTATCGGTTTTATAAAAGCGCGGCCGATGCCGCCAAAAAAGCCCAGATTCTTTACGCCACGGTGGCTTTCTTGAGTATAATTTTAATCGGCGGCACGGCTTACTTGCCGGCTTATGGTATCGCGATTTACCCCTTTTCTTATTTGTCTGGCGTATTTTTCGCCGCTTGCCTCGCTTACGCTATTTTGCGTTATCAATTTCTAGACATCCGCGTCTTCATCCGTCGGAGTGGGTTTTACTTTTTCACCGGGCTGGTGCTGTTGGGAGTTTATGGGGTGGTGTTGTGGGGGATTAAATATTTTAGCTCGTGGGGTGCTTCGCCGTTGCAATTAGACTTTAATTATTCAGTTGTTAATAATTGGTATTTTCCAATTTCTGCTTTAATTAATGCTATTATTACTATAGTTTTTGGTTGGTTTGTTTTATCTAAAAATTATTCCTCTCGTTTGGCTCGTTGGTTTTTTGCTTTATGTATTAGTACTTTTATTTGGTCCGGCGGTTATTTTTGCTGGCAAATAGCTAATAGCGCCATTAGTGCTTTATTTTGGTCGCGAGTTTTAATGTTAGGTGCGATTTTTACCGCTTTGTTTTTTTTACATTGGGTTGCTATTTTTCTAAATTTAGAAAGAAAGTTAAAATACTTGCTTGTTTTGTTTTATTGCAACGCGTTTTTTTGGGTAGCGGTTAGCTTTACTTCTTATTTTGTTTCTGGAGTTGAGCCAAGAATGTTTTTTAAGTTTTGGCCCACGCCGGGACTATTGTACAGTTTTTATTTATTTTTGTGGTTAGTTCAGGTAGTTTTTGCCTCAACTCTATTGTTCAAAAAATATTTTAGTTGTGATAATCAGGAAGAAAAAAATCAGGTTGGCATTATATTAGTTGGTTTAGTGGCGGCTTTTTTAGGCGGCGCTACCAACTATCTTTTATGGTATAACATTCCTATTGCCCCGTGGGGTAATATTTTGGTGATGTTAATACCTATTTCTATAGGCTATGCCATTCTGCGTTATCAATTTTTAAATATCCGCGTCTTCATTCGCAAAAGCGCGTTTTATTTTTCCATCTGTTTGTCCATTCTGCTTATCTATTGGCTGTCGCTGGCGTTTTTCCGGCAGGCGGGTTCGGCGCCGGGGTTGGCTCAATTTAACCGGATTGATTGGACTAGGTTGCGCTTTTGGTATTTTCCCATCTCCGGGTTAGTTAACGGTTTAGCTAGTATTATTTTAGGTTTATTTTTATTATTAAAAGATTGGCGATCAAAACTCCACCGCCAATTTTTTTATTTTTGTTTGAGCGTTGCGTTTTTTAGCTTTAGCTATTTTATTTGGTGTTTATCTAATACCGACGAAGCGGCTTTGTTTTGGGCTCGAGTGTTAATGCTAGGCGTTATTTTTATTGCGCCGCTTTATTTACATTTTATAGTTCTTTTTATTGATAAAAGAGAAAAGTTTTTTTATCTATTAGTTTTCTTTTATTTGATTTCAGCGCTTGGGGCGATCGTTGATTGTACGCCGTATTTTGTTGTTTCGGTTGGACCAAAACTATTTTTTGACCATTGGCTAACCCTAGGAGTTTGGTCTATGCCGTTTATTGCTTTTTGGTTTTTACAAATTATTATTGCTCTAATTTTATTGTTTAAAAGATATTTAACCACCAAAGGAGTTGAAAAAAAACAAACCTTGATAGTGTTCATCGGTTTTGTTATTGGTTTCTTGGGCGGCTCGACGAATTATCTTTTAGATTATAATATCTTAATTCCGCCTTATGGTAATATTTTAGCTACCGTATTTGTCGTTCTCACCGCCTACGCCATTCTTCGCTACCGTTTTCTCGACATTCATTTCTCTGTCCGCAAGTGGCTGTTTTATTTATTTTTAGGTTTGGTGATTGCCGGCGTTTATATGGTGTCCGGCGGGGTGCTGACGGTACTGGATATCGCTAACCCTGGGGTGCAGTATGGTTTGGCCGGACTGCTCGCGGTGTTGGTCAGTGTTTTTATTTTTCCGCGGCTGGAGCGATTTCTGATCGTTAATAAGCTGTTTTTCAAAAATAATTATGACCAAAGCGACGCGGCGCAGGAGCTGAGCCGGATTATTAATTCTAATTTGGATTTTGACCATTTGGCCGAAGAAAGTTTTAAAATTTTTAAAAAAATCTTTGGCGTGGAGAAGCTGGCGTTTCTCCTTTATGGCACCAACGGCCACACCGGCAAAATCATGAATCTGAAGTTTGTGAATTTTGTTTTTAATGTGCGCGAGCAGGTTAATCACCATCGGCAGGGGATTTTCAAGTTTTTCGCCCAGCACCGCCGGATCGTCCTCTTGCAGGAATTGCCGTATCAGATTGTGCAAACGCCTCTCGGTGATCCATTCCATCAGCAACTCATCCGCGCCATGGAGTTTTTGCGCGGCCTGGGCGCGGAGGCGGCTTTACCGATTTATTATCAGGGCGAGCTGACCGCCATTTTGGCGCTCGGCCCGAAGCCGGATAAAGAAATTTATTCCAGCCAAGATATTCAACTGCTGGAAACATTCGCCAACCAATTGGCGGTCGCCTTAGAAAACATCCGCTCTTACGCCAAGATCAAAAATTATTCCGCTGACCTCCAACGGGAAGTAACGGCCGCGACGGCTGAACTGCAAAGCCTGAATGACCGCCAGTCGCGTTTTCTCGCCGACATCGCCCATGAATTGCAGTCGCCGGTCGCCATCCTGCAAGGCAATTTGCAGCTGATTGAAGAAGAGGGCTGCCAGACCAGCTTGATCGAAAATTCTCTCAGCTCCAGCGAACGGCTATCGCGTTTGATCAATAATCTGCTCCTGCTCGCTAAGGCCGATTTTGGCCAGCTGGAAATCGACCGGGCGAATTTTGACCTGGCCGCTCTCCTCCGCGAAGTGGAGGAAGAAACGCGCGCGCTCGCCGATGACAAAAAAATTAGCTATGCTTGGAGCTTGCCGGCCAGCCGTCCGGTTTACGCTGACCGCGAGAAACTTAAAAGCGTTTTTCTGAATGTCATCAGCAACGCCCTGAAGCACACGCCCAGGAAAGGGAAAATCACGGTCGTGGCTGAAATCCGCGGCGAGAAAACCAGAATCGTTTTCTTTAACTCCGGCTCCAAAGTTCCGGCCGAGGATCTGCCGCATCTCTTTGAGCGGTTTTATCACCGGTCCAATGATATTACCAAAGGCAAAGCCGGCACCGGCCTGGGCCTGTCGATTGCTAAATCCATTGTTGATGGTCATGGCGGGAGCTTGATCGTCAAAAATGTTGAAGGGGGAGTGGAGTTTGAAGCGGAATTGTAGGGGGTAGCGGATAGCCGATAGCGCATAGCCGATAGCAGGAAATAGAAAATCGCCTGCCCGCCGTAGCCTTGGCGGAGGCGGGTAGGGGCAATTCACGAATTGCCCTGAAAGGGTTAAAAAAAGCGAATAGGTGGATGTCCGCCCTGTGGATAATCAACTAATTTTAACTATTTAAATCAAAAACCCCAATAAAATCGTAGTTACGAGTTTAGCTAGATTTTAGAATTGGTATGCTAGAATAAAAGCATATGATTAAGAAAATCGCCTTAACCTACCTCATCCTCGCCCTAGCCATTTTCCTGTCTGGCGGGCTTTTTATTTACTTCTACCGCCCGGCGGTTCGGCCGGTGGTTAATGCCAATATTAATTTTAACCAGACAAACTTCCAGGATCAATTTAGAGTCGGCCCCGCCAATCCAGATGAATATAAAGGGGAAATAACTAATTTAGATGATGGCTGGAAACAATATATTAACCAAGGATGGAAGATTAGTTTTAAGTTTAGGGATCCGGAAGATAAGTTTGTAGTTGGGGGTGGATATGAGAATATTGATGTTAGTACTAAAAGATGGATAGAAGTGCTTCATTCTGGAGAAAATTATAATTATTTGTATAAAAAATATAAAGATGAAATTCAATTTGTTAGTGTTGATAAATTTTGTGGTGAACTTTACGGCTCAAATACTCTTGAAAAATATGTGAAAGATCGTTGGAATGGTTATCAAGAATTAGCCGATCTCGTTTCTATTGACGAGTTGGTTAATAGTAATGGTGTAAAATTTTTCAAAGTGGTGGCTGATGTGAGCGGTGGGATGCAATCGCCAGGATTTTTTAGAGATATAAAATATTATACGCAATATCCTCTAGATGGGGCTAAACAAGATAGAATTGGTCGGATTTGCGACTTAATAGAATTCAGAGGTGATCAATCACTTAGCAAAGAAATTATTCAATTCTTTCAATTTATTAAATAAAGAGAAAGAAAGAAAAATTCAAACCGCGGGGTCAATAAAATTAAGTAGCAGTTTTATCAACTGTGGATAAGTAGACTTAGTATAAAACCAATTCAACTCAATAACTCACGAAAGTGGGTTATTTTAGCTAAAAAGACCATAAAAATAGTTTAGAATTATTTAATGAAAAGTTTAGATAGATTTTAACTATCATATTGTATAGTAAGAATATCAGAAGGAATTAGTCCTTTGACAACTTAGTCTGATATTCAGACAGAAAGTGAGAAAGAAGATGAAAAAGTTAATAATTCTCGCGGCGGTAGCATTGATGGCGGTTCTGTTCTGCGGAATTATTCCCAGCCAGGCGCAAGTGTGCTACTACATTGATAATGTGCCCTACATTTATCAGGTCCAGAGTATGGATCAAAATCTGTTCAAAGGCTATAACGCCTGCGGACCAACCACGGCCGTCATGGATTTACAGTTCCTTGGCCTTCAACCGGCAAGCCCGAATTCCCATCCCGGCTATTATGTCTATAATCCATATGATGGATTCACGGACATAATTGGCATGAGATATGATGGCAAAGATCAGTATGGCGTTGTGCAAGATGATTTCTTCGGTAGGGATTGGGATATGCCTAGTGGCACTAACCCCCATAGTGTTGCCGGAGCGCATGGATACATAGTGGACAAATATGGCCCTGATTGGAAAGCCAATTCCGAACGCCTTAGAAAGTATCTTGAGAACCACGGTCTCACCATCAAGTATTTAGAAAATATTGATGTCTTACCTGCGATCCAACATAGCATTCGAGCTGGCTTACCGGTAGTTGCTCATAGTTGGGTTCATCGCGGTCAGAGCAGTGTCTATGGCCATTTCATTTTAGTTGTTGGCACGGTTGGAGACAATCAGGTCGTGGTTAATGATCCCTTTGGCGATGTCAACAATACATGGAACGGCCTCACTTCCGGAGCTTCTGTCGTTTATGACCTAAGCAAAACCACAAATCCTCGCGCTGAGATAGACTGGGTCTATCTGACCCTGCCAGTTGGTCTCTTTACTGATCGGTCCGATGTGAGTTCGCTTGCTCGTTTCCAGAGTTCCTACCTCGCCAACGACGGCTACCCGGTTCTCGGGACGCCGTGGGACAATGGCCGAAGCTACTATGTCCATTCCTGGCCAGACAATCAGAATGATCTTGACGCCCTTTGGGTCCAAGATTTCATGAACGAAGACGATATCTGGTTCCAGCTGGTCTACAACCCGGGCCAGGGATTAGTCTACCCCATAGTCAACAAGATTCTCCGCTACTGGAACGCCAATTGGGGCTACAGCCGGTTCGGACCGCCTATAGGTACCGAGATTCACGCTGCTGCCGCCGATATTCACCAAAGTGATGGAACTTGGGCGGTACAAGCTTTTCTCAAGAAAAACCGACAATGGAGCGAGATTCAATACATTGCTTGCCGTTTAGACACTAGCGATTGCGCTACTGGGCTATTAAGCAGTGTGCCGGCCATTGAAGACCGAATCAACGACACTTTTATCGAAGAAAGGATAGAAAATCTACCGCCGAACGGCGAAGGCTATAACTTCGGCGGCCAGGGCGGCGGCGATGACGACCTCGTTGACGATGACGACGACGATGACACCGGCCTCATTATCCCTCCTTGCTCGTTTTGGATGGATATGACGCCAGCGGAACAGCAGAACTACTACTACGGTATGATCTTCAACGGCCAGGTGGCTGATGGCTGTGGTTATGGCTGGAAGGGCTATTACACGGGTTATGACCGCCATTACCGCACATTCACCTGGTGCAACCATGGCGAAGAGACTCGCGGCTTTGATAATTGCGTCGTCGGCCCATATAACGATAACTTGGGCGGCCAGCCTTTTCCCATCCACGAAGCCCAACTCACCAATGATGACGCTTTCCCCTTGGACATCATCGCCGGTGAAGCCTATCATTTAACCTTCCTTGCCAAAGGCACGGTCCCGGAGCAACTGGAGGTCGCTCTGACCACTCGGCTGGCATATGACAACTACGGCAATTACTCCAGCGATCTAGTGAGTACTCTCGCTCCCACCTACAAAATTCTGGTCTCCCCGGAATGGCAAAGCTACTCTTTCCATTTCCTGCCAACTGTTTCTGACCCCAACGCCGCTATCCGTTTCTTCGGCGGCGCGGAAGTTGGCAGCGTCTTGCTTGATGACATCAAGCTGGAGTTAGAAGACCAGGCGCCTAATCCCAACCCCAGTTTGGAGATCAACCGTTCGGCTACTGGCCAGATTACCGCCAACCTCGTTTGGGCGGAAGAAGATGGCTATCTCGTCGGCCTGACCGGCTCGGCCGTGACCCGTTACGACATCGTTACCGCGGAGCTGGAACAAATCGGCCAATTGCCTGGCACCGCCTTCTGGACAGACCAGCAGTCTTTTGATCCTTACGGCAATACTCTTTATTTGCCTAGCACCAGCGACCAACAGCAAGTTTGGTTTTATCTCGTGGACCGGCTGAACGAGCGGCACTACTTGGATCTGGACTGCTGGGATTATAGTGGCGGGGAGAGATTTCAAATCTCTGGCAATGACGCCCTGGACTACGGTGAGCTTTTGCCTGATTACGAACCGCCTGAGTTGATTCGTGTTCATAACGACAGTAACCAGATCACGGTGACCTATCAGACTGATGATCAGGGCAAGCTGGTGGGTTTCTTAGGCGGTTCACTTCTGCCTGACGAAGTTTGCAGTCTGGCGGTTTATCGCCATGGCCAGGCTGACGCTTATCTTCGTTTGCCGTTTAATCAGAACGGCAACTCCTTCAATCTGGACTGCCAGTACCCCTATAACCATTTCAGCTTTGCCCTGGATAAGGGATGCAACCAGCCCGGCCATCTTTACTGGCTGGATCCCAGCCAATACCGCCTCTATCAGCCGCTTCAAGCTGACCAAGGTTGGGTAAGGTGGAAAGATGAAGTTAGGTGGTGTTCCACGCCAACCACGACTACGACCAGCACCAGCACCACCACCACCAGCACGACCACGACGGTGGTGACAACGACGAGTTCTACTACCACGACGACGATTCCGCTGGTCGGGTCAGCATTCGGCCTCTTAACCAACAACCCCATCACCAATCAACTGGAAATTCTCTGGCCGATTGACGCGGTCGCGAGGACACTTGGCGGTTTTATCTTTAACGGCCAGACTGAAGAAGTCCCGATTGACCAATTGATTGGTTCCCTAGTCTGTCTGGAAAAGAAAGGAGGAAACTACAATCTGGTTTGCGCGCCCTTTGACCCAGCTGGAGTGGCTGTTGATTTTCCAGTTGGCACGACTGACTTCTGGCTGTTTATTGACGACGGCCTAGGCAATCAGTACTGGCTCTGGATTGATAGAGTTGGCAGTACGCCGGTTCTGCCGCGGTTTGAGACCGACGGCATTCAACCGCAGGTTAGCGCTAGTGACGCTTGGCTGATGATTGGTTATCCGACGACGACCACCACCAGCACGACAACGACGACGACGAGCACGACGACGACTCAAGCGCCAACCACGACGACGACAAGCACCACGGTGGTTCCGACGACGAGTACGGCGGTCCCAACCACGACTACGACGATACAGGCGCCAACGACGAGCAGTTCCAGTACGACGACAACAACGGTGGTTCCAACGACAACGAGTACCACCACAGCGCCTAGCACCACCATTATGGCCATCGCGACCACCACGGTGGCGTCCACGACTACGACAACCGTGGTGACGACAACCAGTTCAACCACCACGACGACGGTTCCAGCGGATCCGGAAGTGGGGTGGCTGACTGACAATGTCGTGGATGATCAACTGGAAATCATCTGGCCGCTTGATCTGGTGGCTGAGACTTTAGGTGGCTTCTTGGCGAATGGTCGGATAATGGAAATCCCCCTTAGCCAGCTAGTCGGCGCCGAGGTTTGCCTGAAAAAGAAAGGAGGCAGCTACAACCAAGTTTGTGTTCCCTTTGACCCGGACGGGGTCGCCATTGTTTATCCTGCCGATACCACGGACTTCTGGCTGTTCCTTGACGACGGCCTCAGTGGGCAGTATTGGCTCTGGATTGACACCATTGGAACGCCTTTCCTGCCGCGATTTGCGACGAGCGGCATTCAACCGCTAGCCGCTCCCGGCGACGCTTGGTTGGGGCGGGGGAGTCCGTGACGGCCTAACATCATTTCAACCCTTACATTCCGGTCAGTCACAACTGGCCGGTTTTTTAATTAAAGAAGTTAGGTGGGAGTATAAGGAGTAGGGTTTAAACTTTTTATTTAGTTTAGAAAAGTTTATAATAAAAAAACGCCGAGTTGTGACTCGGCGAATCAATAATGAAATTGTTCCAATGGGAAATGTGACAACGATGAAAATTGTGAGGCCGATCATATAAATCAGTTGTGCCACGCAACTGAACCAGCGATTCTGACCATTTCGTTTTAGCGTCGACTCTAGTGATGTATAAACGATTATGACGAAAAGCAGGATAAGTCCCACAAAGGCACCCATTGTCTTTTTCATTTTAATATCCCCCAAGTTGATATGTTTATTAAGCATAGCCTAGTGTTGTTTTTAGGCCAAGCTTTAAGAATGTTTGTTAACAAGGGGAAATGTTGTATAAAATTAAAAATATAAAATAAAAATAGGGTAAAATGTATTAAATTTGTTTAATTTTAGGTAAAAATATTAGTTTTTTATATTTCTTTTTGTTTAGTACATGTGGGGATAAGTTTGGTAATGCTTATAGTTTATGGTATTTATAAAATAGTCTTAATAAATAGGAGGGGTTTTTTGACAATTTTTTGACTTTAATCCTGCTTTTTAATATCAAAATATATTATTGTGATATAAAGAGGCAGGATTAAATAAACATACAACACGGAATCCCTAAAGTCGGGATATTATGGAGGTGTCTAATGACCGTTCGATCGTCTATTAAAGCATTAACCGTATTAGTGACCGGAGGTACCGGCTTCGTCGGTAGTGCCCTTATCGCCAAACTACTGCAACAAGGGCATAATGTTATTGCTCTATTCCGTCCTTCACCTAAAAATGGTAATGGTGCTCATCGGGTAGAAAATGCCATTCGTGCCATTCGTCCATTTTTGACTCGCCGCGGGCAACTTTCAGTGATTGCCGGCGATGTAACTTCTCCTGGTGTACTTCAAAATTCCAGAGAAATTACAAAAGGTCAGATTGACCAAATTTGGCATTGCGCGGGAAGCATTGATTTTGATGACGAGGCGGCCAACCAACAGATCAATGTTTTAGGGACTCAAAATATGGCTCAGTTAGCCATAGATTTAGATGTACAGCGTTTTCTGTACATCTCGACGGCATATACATGCGGGGCTAGAACGGGAAGAATTTTTGAGGATGATCCACTTCCAACGGAATTCAACAATTCCTATGAGCGGAGCAAGGTTCAAGCTGAAAAAATACTGCAGGATGTAATTCGGGATGTACTAACCATTGTTCGTCCATCAATTGTGGTAGGTGCGTTAAGTCCTTCGTGGACCAGAAGTACGCCATCAACCTTTGCAGCCTACTACGGTTTCTTCAAGGGCTTTCGGAGACTTAAGGATTGGGCACAACCTGATGGTATTTTTAAATTACGGGGACTACGAATACCCGGTAACGCGAAGGCCGAGATCAATGTCATCCCCGTTGATGATGTATCCCGCATCTGCTTAGCATTGATGCTATCCAAAGATACGATGAGTGGGCAAGTCTTCCATGCGGCTCATCCAGATGGGCCGACATATGAATTTCTCGTTCGAACTTCATTGCGGATCATGGGGATACTGGGGGGGCGCATTGGAGTTGATCCAGGCGATGATGCAACGGCACCCGAGGTTATAATCCGCAATGCAATCTCGCCATTTCTGCCATATGTAAGCGTTAAGGATCGTCGAATCGACATGACAAAAACAAAGAAGTACTATCCTGACCAAATCCCCCTAATTAACAAGGAAAAAATCGTTCGTAGGCTTATCGAGCCGGCGATGGCTAGCGAATTTACCGACCTCGGTCATAAGGGAATTGATCCAAGTTGAGGCTCAACTTCAATACACTATTCAAATATCCATTATCCATCTACCCATCGGTGATCTTCACTACCGGTGGGTTTTTTCTATTATTAATGTTATAATATGGTTGATATATGAATATATTCACCTTAACAAGTATATTAATTACTATTACTTGTTTTCCGTTGGGTGTTTTTATTATTTTTAATGCGCATAAGGATATTCAAAGATGGTTGATGGCTATCTTTACATTTGCTGTTGGTATTTGGGGTCTCGGAGGTATTTTTATTTCTTTAGAACAGAATCCGGAGTATTCTTTATTTTTATGGCGTTTAGCACATATAGGAGTGATAATGATTCCAGTTGCCTTGTTACATTTTACAATTTTATTTCTTAAAAAAGATAAATACAAATTTTTAATTACTTTAAGTTATATCTTGGCTTTTATTTGGCAGGTTACTAATTTTTTAGGAATTTTTATAACAAAAGTTCGTTATGTATTCGGCCAATTTTATTATGATTCCCCCCCAACATATTTATATATTATTTTTGCCGCATATTTTGTCTTTGCCGTATTGTTAGTCCATTATTGGTTAGTTAAAGATTTTTTAAAGGCTACTGGTTTACGAAAAAAACAAATTCAATATGTTTTATTAGGTACTGGTTTGGGGTTTGCTGGGGGGACACCATCATTTATCCCGGTATTCGGTATAGATTTTTATCCGATATTAAATTTTAGTACCGCCTTATTTCCAATATTTACGGCATTCGGAGTTTTGCGTTATCGTCTCATGGACATCCGCCTCGTCATCAAGCGCTCCTCCATCTTCACCCTCCTCGTTCTCACTCTCACCGCCATTTATTCTTTCTTAATTATCTTGGTTAGCAACTCTATTGGCAATATTTTTGGCCAGTGGTCGCAGATTGTCACTTCGTTGATCGTTTCCACTTTGATTGTCGCTGGATTTCAGCCGTTAAAACTACTAATTCAGAAAGCCACGCGGAATTTTTTATTTAAAGATGAGTATGACATTCAGGAAGTGCTCGCTGAACTTGCCAATGACTTGTCCAGCTCCTTGGAACTAAAGCATTTGTTTGATGATGTTGGCGGGATTATTGACCGGGTGTTTCACCCGACCAAAAGCGGCATTTTGCTTTTGGATAAAAAAAGTGAGTATTATGTCATTGGCGACGCCGACGGCTTTAGCGCCGAGGAAACCAAGAATCTGGGCTTTAGCCTTTTAGACCCGCTGGTCCGTTATTTTAAAAACAGCAAGGAGTTGGTTGTTTTGGAGGAATTAAAAAGGAAGCTGGAGTCGGGGTATCTGGCGTCCACGCCCGAGTTGAAAGAGCTGAGCGCCCGGTTAGACCGCACCGGCGGGGAAGTGTTTTTACCTTTATTTTCCAAGGATAGTCTGATCGGCATCTTCATCCTTGGCAAAAAGAAGTCCGGCGATATCTACACCAGCGAGGATATTAAACTACTGGAAATCGGCGGGGCGCAGTCGGCGGTGGCGATTGAGAACGCCCAGATGTACAGCGAGGTGAAGAACTTTAATTTCACCCTGCAGGCAGAAGTGGACAAAGCGACCAAGGAACTCCGCCTCGCCAATGTCCGGCTGAAAAAACTGGACGAAGCCAAGTCCGAGTTTATCTCGATTGCCAGCCACCAGCTCCGCACGCCGTTAACGGTGGTTAAGGGTTATGTCTCGATGATGTTGGAAGGCAGTTTTGGCGCCTTGACCGACCCGGAGGTGGAGTCGCTCCATAAAGTCTATGACAGCAACCAGCGGCTGATAAATCTCGTGGAGGATCTCCTGAATATCTCTCGGATCGAGTCCGGCCGGATCCAGTACGAGTGGGAGGGCGGCAGTTTTGATGAATTGGTTCGAAGCGTGGTGGAAGATATGACTAACCCCGCCAAGAAGAAAAAACTGTATTTGGAATTAGAGCCGCCGGCCGGGAGACTGCCGGAAGTGAAAATGGATAAAGACAAATTGCGCCAGGTGCTTTCCAATCTGATTGATAACGGGTTGAAATACACCGAGCGCGGCGGGATCCGTTTGTATTTAACCAAGCAGGGCAAAAATGTGGTTTTGAAAGTCGCCGACACCGGCATGGGCATTGAGCCGACTGATATGCCTAATCTTTTCCAGAAGTTTTCTCGTGGCCAAGGCATGTCGCGCGTCCACACCGAGGGCACCGGCCTGGGGCTTTATGTCGCTAAAGAAATTATCAAAGCGCACGGCGGTAAAGTTTGGGCTGAGAGCGCCGGCAAAAATAAAGGCAGCCAGTTTTATATTTCTTTGCCCGGCTTAGCGGTAGGGGAAAAAGTGTTGGCCGAGGAGGAAGTTAAAGTTGGCGGCGGAACCGCGCCCGCGGCTGAGGCTAAGGCGGAAATTGTTAAAGCGCCGGCGAAGAGGAAGAAAATAATTAAGAATTAAAAATTAAGGATTAAGCCCGCTCGTCTTCGCGAGCGGGTCCGTTCAAGCCCGAAGGGCTATGAGCGGAAATTAGAATGCGGCTTCGGCTGTTTTTTTGTTAGAGAATATAGGAGCTGGAATTTAGAATTTAGGTGGGGGCAACCACCGAAGGCGGGGAATAGCCCTAAATTCTAACCCCTAACTCCTAACCCCTATTTTTCATTCTGTGGATAAACCGTCAGTTTTAACCCACTAAACCAAAAACCCCAATAAAACCGTACTTACGAGTTTAACTAGATTTTAGAATTGGTTTGGTATAATATTTAAGAATAAATAAGCGCATGAATACTTTTTTGGCTGACTTTGTTAAACAAAAATATCCCCAACCCGGGAAGGTCTTGGATTTGGGCGCCGGTGATTTTACTGATGTAAAAGCTTTGGAAAAAGTCGGCTGGTTGGCTGAGGGCGTTGATAAGAATTTAGGCGTGGATCTGGAGCAGCCATTTATTTCCGTTTCGCGACCATTCGATTTAGTTTATTCCAATTATTTATTGCATAAGTTGCAAAATCGCGACCAGTTGATCAAGACAGCTTGCAACAATTTAAAATCTGGTGGCTGGCTGTTTCTCCATACTTTTGACGCCGCTGATACCAATAGCCATTCTGATATTGACGCTGATAAGTTAAAATTATTATTAGCCCAAAATGGCTTTATTAATGTGACGACCGAGATAATTGATTTTTTTGACAATGATCCCGGCCATCAGCATTGGCATAAGATTTTACAGGGAGTCGGACAAAAAGTTTAAGCTTTTGCTCTTTACAATAATTGGTTAAAAACCATTGGCTGGCATCAAAGCCAGTCACTTTCCAGGCTTGAAAGGAGGTGATAAAAATGAAGCAACTGACTCCGAAACCGAGAAAGAAAGTGCGTATCGGCAAGGGCAGCTGCGCTATTTGCGACTAAACAGCGCGGCCATCTTACAAAATTGGCGGGTAGCGGCACATTAAGGCGTTACCCGCCGTTTTTCTTTCTGAATCAAAAAGGAGTAATTAAAATGCCAGAGCCTTGCGAGTGTGAGGGAATTTGGCGGCCGTTGGAAGTAGAAACCGAAAAAGCCATCTACGATGTCGAATTAGGCCAGACCCAAATTGAAATTACCGGCCGTTGCAACATGAGCTGTCAACACTGTCGCGCCGCCAATGAAGCGCGGCGGGACATGCCCGTTCCTCAAATCGTCAAGATTATCCGGTTTGCCCGCCAGTTTAGTCCCGCTTACAAAGAAGTAGTGCTTTCCGGCGGCGAACCGCTGCTTCACAGTCAGTTTGCCGAAGCGCTTCAGGCGGTTCGGGAGAATGGCGGAGAATTTGTCACCTTAACAACCAATGGTTGGTATTTGGCCGAAGAGCACTTAGAACTGATTGAGAGATTGGGTTTTCAAAGATTTATTCTCTCCGTCAGTCTGGATAGTTTAGATTCAGAAGAGCATGATTCTTTCCGCCGTTGTCCGGGTGCTTTTGATCGGGCGATTCAGGCGATCAAGATGATTGTTCGGCTGGCCAAACCCAACATACTGACTTCGGTCCGGAGCACACTGCGGCCGCAGCAGATTGATCAAATGGATGAGATCGTTAAGTTTGTCTACGAATTGGGCTGTCAGCGTTCAAGCCTTTCGCCGATTCATCCCGCTGGCAGGTCTATTGAATGCCCGGATCTTTGGATGACCGTTGATCAGAAGCGACGGTTTATGGAAAATCTCTATCGCCTTAAGGCTGAATATCCCGACATGCAGGTGAGCACTAATGATCCGTTGAAATGTTTGCTTCGTGGCAAACATGATGTCGGCGGGGAGGACGAGGCAGTCTTTGACGGTTGCGCCGCCGCCGCGGTTACTTTTAATGTGGGCGCTAACGGCACCATGACGCCATGCGCCTTGCTCAACCTGCCGATGATGAATGTCTTCGATTTGACGATCGCGGAGATGACTGGACTTTATCGGACCAATCATATCGTTAAGGATATGTTGGATATGAATTTGCGGGGGAAATGCGGCAGTTGCTCAATCAAATATCAATGTGGTGGTTGTCGAGCCAGAGCGCTGATTCGTCGAGGACATTACTTAGAGGAGGATCCAGATTGTTGGCGTAAAGCCGACTAAATTTATTCAAATGATAATTAAGGCAGACCCATGTGTTTGCCTTATTTTTTTATATTGCTTTGCTATAAAAAACAGGGAATAAGCCTAAATTCTAGCTCCTAATCCCTATTTATGCTAAAATAAACAAAGAAGAATGGCCGTTAAACCAGCCCGAAGATTTTAATTAGCAACCTGACAACATAACGACCTAACAACTTATCCTCCTACCCCTATGCCCAAAACTATTCTCATCATCGAAGACGAAGAGTCGATTCTCGACATGTACCGCCTGCGGTTTGAAAGGGACGGCTACCGGGTGCTGACCGCCACGCGCGGCAAAGCCGGGATAGCGATTGCCAAAGCCGAAAAGCCGGATTTGATTCTCCTGGATGTCGTCATGCCGGAGATGGACGGCTTTGATGTCTTGCGCCAACTCAAAGGCGCGCCGGCGACCAAAAATCTGCGAGTAATTTTCCTCAGCAACCTTGGCCAGCCGGAAGAAATCAAAGAAGGCATGAAGCTCGGCGTGGAAGATTATATTATCAAGGCGAATTTGACGCCGACTTTATTAGTCAAAAGAATTGAAGAAAAATTAGGTGTTAAGCCGGCGAGTAACGGTTCAACTGTTACCTCCAAATCTCAACCGGTTAAAACTAACGGCGAGAGCGTTGACCAGCCACTGTGCGCTGGTTTGCGGGTGCTGTTGATTGAAGATAACAAAGGCATTATTGAAATGTACAAAATGCGCCTGGAAAAGGAAGGGGCCACAGTGACGGTCGCCGAGAACGGCGCCTGGGGCTTAAAACAGGCTAAGGCCGGGCAGTTTGATGTGGTTTTGATGGATATGGTCATGCCGGCCCTGCACGGTTTAGAGGCGATTAAGACCTTGAAAAAAAATCCGGCAACTGCTAAGATGCCGATATTCGTTTTTTCCAATTCGGCCCAAGAAGACGATATCCGAGCGGCGAAGCAAGCCGGCGCCGAAAAGTATTTGATTAAGTCCAACATCACTCCGGCGACATTGATTCAAGAAATTAAAAAATATACGCGAATATAAGCAAATTAAAAGCGAATAAAAGCTAATAGCTGTTCGCATAAATTAGTTTTAAATTCGCTTAAATTAGTAATCTAATATGACACTGAGAGTTGATGAAGAAAAATGCATCGGTTGCGGCACTTGTGTGGCGATTTGCCCAGAAGTTTTCGAGCTTAACGCCGAAGGTAAAGCAGTGGTAAAACCAGGCGTTGACTTGGCGGCCTTTGCTGACAAAATTAAAGAGGCGATTGAAAGTTGCCCAACGCAGGCGATAGAAGAATAATTAAGAATTAAAAATTAAGAATTAATAATTAAAAGGCCAGAGATCAAGCATTAATTCTTATTTTATGCGCGGGTGGTGCAATTGGTAGACACGCTACCTTGAGGTGGTAGTGCCGCAAGGCATGGAGGTTCGAGTCCTCTCCCGCGCATTTAGTAAATGTAAAAATTAAAAATCAAAATGAAAAATGACAGTTTAAAATTAAAAATGTCTAGTAAAGTAGCTACCTACAATCAACCGCTGAATCTCGGTGTAAGTCACTAATTTTACATTTTGAATTGTCATTTTTCATTTTGATTTTTAAACTTTACATTCTCGGGCAGCTAGCTCAGTTGGTTAGAGCGTCTCGCTTACACCGAGAAGGTCAGGGGTTCGAACCCCTTGCTGCCCACCAAAGTAAGTTGAAAGTTATAAAGTTGAAAGTAGAAAGTTAATAACACTATTTATATGTCGGAACAATCTCCTGAAAAACCGCCGGAAGCGCCAAAACCGGCAGTAGAGAATAAAGAAAAAGCCGAGCGCCAGCCAAGATATCGGACGGTTGGTGATATTGAAGCGCTGGAAACGCATCCGGATGGCGCTAAGACAGAACGCACTTTGGAATGTAACGGTTTGCGACACAGGGTTGCGGTTGAAAAAGTTTGGCGTGATGAAGATGACAAAGCTTATTACGCCGAGTTTATATCTCAAGATGAAATCGGGCCATGTGATTGTAAGCATTCTTAAAGAAGTTAGAAAGAAGTCAGTATGAGCGACAAAATAAACCAAATAAAAAATTTAGTTAAAAATGAATGTAAAAACCTTGGTTTTATTGATTTTTGGTTTTACGAAGTTCATTTGTTGGGGGTAGAAAAATTTGCCAAATTGCTTTTAAAAAAGTTGCCCAAGGCCGATAAAGAAATAGTGATGCTTGGCGTTTGGTTGCATGACTTACAGCGAGTCCGGGGAATCAAGGGCGATCACTCCAAGATGGGCGCGGTGGAAGCCGAGAAAGTTATGCGAAATTTTCAGTATTCGGGGGGGGCAATTAAGCAAGTTCAGGAAATAATTTTAACCCATCAGTGTGATGCCAAATTAATACCCAAGACCTTAGAGGGCAAGATTCTGGCTTCGGCTGACGCCATGGCGCATTATCACAATGATTTTTATCTTACTCTTGCTATCAACGGTAAACGCGATTTAGTTGATTTTAAAAAATGGGCGCTGGAAAAACTAGATCGGGATTACCACAAAAAAATATTTTTTCCTTTCGCGAGAAAGTTAATAGAAAAACGGCATAAGGTTTTGCAAGAAGTTTTTACCATGAAATAAGTTTATTATATGCTTCTACGGATTATCCTCGGCGCGATCGGCATCGGTATCGGTTTTGTTGTGGTTTGGCAGTCGGAGTGGATTTTGCAGAACTTTGGTGGCAATGCCTGGGCCGAGCATTATTTGGGCAGTGACGGCGGTTCGCGATTGCTAAAATAAAATGATTCTGGTAGTCTGTCAGACAGGTAGTACATTCACAACAGAAAGGAGTCTGTAATGACATTTAATTTTGATGCCGTCTATATAAAGTCGCCGTTTATACAGGTCGTTCAAGACGGTGATTCGGTGGTGATCTGGCACTCGCTATTTGGCTACCCGAAAGTCGTGTCTGCCGAGACACTCGAATTTCTCAAGCTGTTTTTACGGCCGGCGACGATTCGTTATTATCTCGGCGATGAACCGAACGAGGAAGACAGGAAGTCGATTGAAGAACTGCTACGGTGTTATTTTCTCGTCCCCGAGGATTTTAATGACCGGGCATTTCTTGAAGATAGGATGCGGGAGCGAGAAGGTGAGATCATCGGCGGTTCGCTGATCAATTATCTCGAGCTTATCATGAGTGAAGCGTGTAACTTCCGTTGCACCTACTGTATCCACTTCAACAATTTGGAAGCTTCCGACCGCATAAACAACCCCAAAAAATTCATGCGGTTTGATACAGCCAAGGAGACGGTGGATCGTTATCTCGCGATTCTTCGTGGGCATAAAAAGCATGTCGCCGAAATCAACTTCGGCGGCGGTGAACCGCTGTTGGCCTGGCCGGTTATCAAACAAGCGCTTGAATACTGCCGTACCGTCTACGGTTCGGAGTTTGAGTTTCGCTTCTCAATTAACACCAACGCTTCCCTTATCACGCAGGCCGTTGCTAATATCCTGAAGGATTATCGCGTCGAAATTGCTTCCAGTCTAGATGGCTTGCGCGAAGGAAATGACCGTGTTAGATTGGCAAAACTTGGAGGCGGTACCTTCTCCCAGATTATACGCGGATTTGATGCATTGGCGCAGGCGGAGTATCCGCTCACTGGCATCGCGGTGACAGTCACTGAAAAGAATTTTTATGAACTCGACGAGTCGATCATCGACTGGGCGATAGCTCGTGGCATGAAGGATGTCAGAATCGATATCGACATCATCGATATGGTGGAAATTCCAATTGAGGAAATTATCGCCAAGTTGATGCATATTCGGCGCTATGCGGCGGAACGAGGCGTTGATGTTCCTGGTTTCTGGTCACGCCCGGCCGAGAATCTAAATGAATCAACACTTGAAAGTCGCGTGGCGTTCTGTGGTGCCGTCCGTGGCAATAGCCTGTGCGTCGCCCCGTCCGGAAACATCTCCGGATGCGGCTATAGTATGACCCAGCTCGGAAGTCTCTCGGATATCCAGTCATTTTACGCGTCAAGTAGCGCCTATCATCGTTTTGTGATGGATCACCTTACTGGAGCGACGAAGATGTGTCAGGGTTGTATGATTGAAGGACATTGCGGCGGCGGTTGTAATATCACGCAGGAGTTCGCTCGGGCGACACAAACCGCCAAGATAGAACGAATGTGCGACTTCTATCGCCGTATGACCCAAGAGATTCTCCGAGAACAACTGCGGGAAGCAACGGTGTTGGAATCCGCGCTTCCCCAACCTGCAGCAGAAAGGAGGTGAATACTATGCAGAAGCAGCTGAAGAAGCAGCGCCCGGCCATCAAGGTCAAGGCTCTACCCAAACTGAAGCCGTTGATGACATGTCAGCGTCCCAGCAACTGCCACTGATCGTAGTGGCGATGTGATTCACGGGGCTAAGGAAAAGTGCTATACTTACCTTAGCCCCTATTTTTTATGAAAAAATTTATTCAAAAAATTTGTAGTGATTTGGTAAAACAATATAAACCGGACAAGAACATTTTAGGTATTTTATTATTTGGTTCTGTGGTAAGAAATAAGTTTGATCAATATTCTGACATTGATATTTATATTCTTCTCAAGAAGAAGACCGATTATTCAAGGCTCAATTTTGTAAAAAACAACATGCGGATTGATATTATATTAGACACCGTAGGCGAAGCAAGCTCTTTTTTAAAAAACGATAAATATAATATAAAAAGAAATACTTCTCATATGCTGGCTAACAGCAAAATTCTTTATCAAGCAGGAAACGATTTGAATAAAATTATAGCGAAGGCAAAAAATAATTTGAGGTTGCGAACAAAATATAATAATGATGAAATTTTAATGCACAAATATTCCATAGATGATTTCTGGGGTGAAGTTCAAAGGGATTTTAAAAATCATAACTTGGTGGCTTTCGAATTAGATAGTCATCTTTTAATGAAAAATATTATTGAATTATTTTTAAAAATAAAAGGAGATTTTTTAAGACAGCCAAACGAGGTAGCAGATATTATTGGTAAGAGAGATAAAAAGTTGGGTTATTATATAGAAAAATTTTATAAAGCGAGAGATTTAAAAAATAAATTGATAATTCTACCCAAAATAATAAATCACATTTATGAATTATCTAATGGACCTTTGCCGCAAAAATGGCAAATAAAATAAGCCCTTAAAATTTCTATGGAGTATGATAATAAAATTAAAAATATTGGCGATAAAAATATAGCCCCGCAATCATTGATTACTTGGGGAGATTTTGGCTATGAAAAAGTTGATGATGTTAACCGCGGCCAGCAGATGGCTAAAATTAAAAAAGACGATCATATTTTTTTATGCAAATTGAAAGAAGGGATATCTAATGAAAATAAATTTAATGAAGAAAAATTAATCAACAATATTTTAATTGAGGAATCGCAAAATAATAAGATAGAAAATGATAATATAGTAATTCCCAAAGCTATAGAGTTGATTCAATCCCGCGGGTTTGAGGGTATTATTTATGAATATTTTAACGATTCAACGGAAAAGTATGATTGCCCAGATGAAGAAAAGATTTCTATATTGTTGCGCGTAGATAAATTTATTAAGAGTATACCGTTTTCCGAACGATTGAAACTTTTTTTACAAAAAAGAACGGTTAGAGAATACCATGACGACATAGATAAATGTATAACCGCGGAAAATAATAAAATTAAATCAATGGCCATTGAACTACGCGGATTATTGCGAGTTGACGATTTTGAATTATTTGATGAGGTGTTAAATCATGGCGATTTAGATATGAGCAATATTGGTTATAATCCAAAAACGCAAAAAATAGCCATTTTTGATCTCGAGGCATTATGTATCGGAAATAGTATTAACGCGCTTGCTCATTGTTCTTATCAATCAGTTTTATATAAAATATATAATAGTTTATCAGATAAAGATAAACAACAAATGAAAAGGTGGGATATTATTGCCGGCGCAGATTTTTATAAAATTATAGAAAGTAAAATTACGGAAGCAAAGTCCCTTAAACAATTTTATGGAGTTAATATGTTTTATGCTTTGAGTGAATGTTATGACGGATTATCTATCAAAAATAATGACAAGGTATTAGAAATTGAATTAGAGAGAAATGCGGATTTTTTTTATGAAAATCTAAAGAAATTAAATAAAATTGCACAATGAAATTTGATTCATTGTAAAAATATAACAAAAAAAGAATACATTTATGCTCCTACGGATTATTCTCGGCTCGATCGGTATGGCAATTGGTTTTGTCGTGGTTTGGAAGTCGGAGTGGATCCTGCAGAACTTTGGCGGCAACGCTTGGGCGGAGCATTATTTGGGCAGTGACGGCGGCTCGCGGTTACTGTATAAACTGATTGGCCTGGGCGTGATTTTTATTTCTATTCTTTACATGACTTATCTGATTGACGGCATCTTGCTTGCTATTTTCAAAACGATTTTTGTGATAAAATAATCGTATATGGAAAACTCTAGCGGTGGCAATCAATTATTGGACCCGCAAGCGGTTTTGGCAGTTAGCGGGGTGAAGCTCGGCAGCCGCGTGGCTGACCTCGGTTGCGGCGCCGTCGGGCATTTTGTTTTCCCGGCGAGCCAGTTGGTCGGCAAAAGCGGCAAGGTCTATGCCGTGGATATTCGCGCTACGGTTTTGGACGGGATTAAGCGGCGGGCGCATTTAGCCGGCCTGGAGAACATCCAAGTTTTGCGGGCTAACTTAGAAAACAACAAAGGCACGGGACTGCCGGATGGCAGCGCTGATGTGGCGATGCTCATCAATGTTTTGTTTCAAAACGACAAACGCGAGGAAGTGTTGCGGGAAGCGCTTCGGGTGGTGAAACCCGGCGGGACGCGTCTGGTGATTGATTGGCGGTCAGAGCCGTCCGTCATCGGGCCGGTCGCCGAGCGGCGGGTGCGGTCCGAGGGCGTGGCGCGTTTTTGCCAAGCCCAAGGCGCCGAGCTGGTCAAGAGATTTGAGCCGAGCAAGTGGCACTTTGGCTTATTGTTTAAAAAAATAAATAAACCGCGTTAGTAGTTGTTTTATTCGTAGATTCGCATGTAATTCGTAGCATTCGTATCGCTTCCAACCAGAGATGGGCTGATGCGACCATGTGGATTGTTAGTAAAAATTAACAAATAATTAATACAGTTGATAATCTATATGTTTGATTGGAGCAAATTATTGTCGTTAGGTTTTTGGTTCACGGTTCAGCCCGGTCCGTTCTTGGCCGCGGCCGCGCAGTTCCTCTTGGTGTTGTTTGGTTTGTGTCTCGTCGCGGCGGTGGTTTTCTTCTTAATCTCCCGCGCCAAAAAGCACGACCGAGTGATTTGGCGTCTATTCAAAAAACTGCAAAGCTACTTTACCACTTTAGGGCTCATCGGTTTTTTGATTTTGTTTTTCTTCTATCAGCAGATCCCGTATCTTTCCAGTCGGTTTTGGCTGATTGTTTGGCTCCTAATAGTTTTAGTCTGGGCCGGGTTTATCGGTAAGTTTGGTTTTATCGAAGTGCCGCGGTTGCGCGTTGAGCGGGCGGAGAAGGAGAAGATCGAGAAGTATTTGCCGAAAAAGAAAAAATAATTACAAATTACAAATTACGAATTACGAATTGAAAGACACGGTTTTGAGCCGTGTTTTTTCTGTGCAGGATTTAGGAGTTAGAATTTAGAATTTAGGAAAAGTAGCCCCCCCCTAAATTCTAAATTCTAACTCCTAAATTCTAATTTTTAGCTAAAACTAGATAAATTGATCTAATCGAGTTTAACTAGATTTAATGTTTATTTTAGATTTAGTTAATCTCCCCTTCGGTATAATCTAGTTGAATAGTTAAAACTATGCCTAGCCGCCGCCAGCAATTTGGCCAGTGGGGAGAAGGGGTCGCCTGCCAGTTTCTGGGTCGGCGCGGTTTTAAAATTGTTGAAAAGAATTATCATTGCCGCGAAGGCGAGGTGGATATTGTCGCCAAGCAGGGCGAAGCCTGGTGGTTTATCGAGGTCAAGACGCGACGGTCAGCGGCGTCCGGCGAGCCGGAGGAAATGATGGACGAGGCGAAACTCGAGAAAACCGAAGCCGCGGCGTTTGATTATCTGAGTAAAAAAGAAATCGAAACCGACAACTGGCAGATCGGCTTTATCGCCATTAAGGTGCTGGGTCCGAGGCGGGTGAGGGTGAGGTTTATGACGGTGTAGGGAAAAATTATGAATTACTATGCTTCTTGAGATAGGGTTATATTAAAAGGCTATATCCCATGCTTTTTTAGGTGTTGACCTGTTGATAAATTGTATGATAAAGTTAATAATTCCCTGTTAATAAATTTTCTGCTATAATTTAAATAGCTTAAAAGTCTTAGTAAAAATATGAAGGATACTATTATGCAAGCTGCCCTAGCAATTGGTATCGCTACCATTATTGGTGGTCTTGTTTACATTGGTCGAAAGTTACAAATTCTAGATGATTTAAAGGAAACAATGGAAAAGGTCAAGCACAATGTTAAAGTTATTTGTGATACTCTTTCTAAGCCGAAAATTGATTTTAACCCACAAGATATTCAGTCTTATAGTCCATTAAAGCTTACTACGGTTGGTGAAAAGAAAATTATTGATATTGGTTTCGCGGATATTTTTAGAAATAACAGCTCTGATTTTTTGGGTTTTATTAAATCAGAGAGTGCCGGGACTAAATATGATGTTGAAATTGCTGCGATTAAATCAGTTAAAGTTCTATTTGATAAAGAATACTTCAATCCGATTAAAAGTTATCTCTACAATAATCCGAGTGAAAATGTTGATACCTTGTTTACTACTTTAGGTGTTTATGTTAGAGATAATTATTTAGAACAGTATCCCGAAATAACGGAATAATTTTTAAAGATATTCATGAATAATTTCAAAGAATCATTATTAGTGGTAGTATATTTTTTAATCTTTTTACTGCCGGGGTTTATTATTATGATTTTTGTTCATACGATCCCGAGTGCCATTACGGCGACTATGATAATTTATAGTGGAATTTGTTTTTATTTTGGCTGGTATTCGGGAAAAAATTATTAGATTAATTATTATTTTCACCGCATCTTGACAAAAATTGCCCCTTACCCTATAATGCTTCTAGAAAGTCACTATCTGATAAAGAGAGTGATTTTTTTGTTGCCAGGCTCGGATTCAATTTCGCGCTGATTTGCTGATTATTCGCTTAAATTTGCGTTTATTGTTTAATTACCCAATTTGCTTTATAATTAACTTATTATTAGATAAAAATTTATGTCACAATCACCAATCATGGCGGCCATTCAGCAGATTTGCCAAGAAAAGAATATTTCGGTGGAGGCGGTTATTGAAACCATCGAGGCGGCGCTCTCGGCCGCTTACCGCAAGGATTTTGGCCAGAAGAACCAAAACATCAAAGTTATTTACGACGCGGAAACCGGCGGTTCGCGGGTTTTTGATGTCAAAATTGTCGTTGAGGATGAATTGAAGGCGAAAGCCGAGGCTGAGGCCGAAGAGCGGCGGCTGGCGATTGAACGGGGCGAAGAACTGCCGGTTCATGAAGAAGTCGAGCTCGCTGAAGGCGAAGAAGCGGAACTCCGTTATAATCCCAAACTGCATATCTCTCTGACCGACGCCAAAGAGATCAAAGACGACGCGGTGGTTGGCGAGGAGATCCGGGTGGAGTTGTCGGTGCCGGCGGCTTACGGCCGGATGGCGGCCCAGACTGCCAAGCAGGTAATTATTCAGAGACTCCGTGAAGCTGAACGGTCAACAATTTTTGAAGAATATAAAGATAAAGAAGGCACCGTTCTCGCCGGCACGGTCCAACGCCGCGAAGGTCCTAATGTGTTGATTGACCTTGCTCGCGCGACCGGCATTTTGCGGCCCGAGGAACAAATTGAGCGCGAGCGGTATAACACCGGCGAACGGCTGAAAGTTTTTGTCATGTCGGTGGCGCTGGGCAGTAAAGGGCCGGAAATTAACCTTTCCCGCAAAAGCCCGGAGATTGTCCGCGAGCTTTTTGCCATGGAAATCCCGGAAATTGCCAACCGCACGATTGAAATTAAAGGCATCGCCCGCGAGGCCGGTTCCCGCAGCAAAGTAGCGGTGCACAGCGATGACAGCAATATCGACCCGATCGGCTCGTGCGTCGGCCAGCGCGGTTCGCGCGTCCAGACGATTATTGCCGAGCTGGGCGGCGAGAAAATTGATATTATTGAATGGTCCGAAGACCTGAAAGAATTTATTACCCATGCCATGTTGCCCGCCAAGATTTTGGGAGTGGAAATTGCCGAGTCCAAAACTGAAGCCACCGTGAGCGTGGCGACTGACCAGTTGTCGCTTGCCATCGGCCGGAGCGGCCAAAATGTGCGCCTAGCTTCGCGCCTGAGCGGTTGCCGGATTAATATCGTGGAAGTGAAGGGTGATGAAAAACGGGTGATTAGCGCCGAAGAAATCGAGCAAGGCTTGATTGACGCCGCTAAACTCGCCTCGGCCGGCGCGGCGGAAAAGGTTGCCGTGGCCGAACCAGAATCAATCTCAGCAGTTGAAACTGAAGTTAAAGTTGAAGAGGTTAAGCCGGAAGAAGCGGCTGAACCCAAAGCGGAAAAGAAACCGGCCAAAAAGAAAAGAGTTGCCAAGGCTATTTAAATAAGTATTCAGGGAGCAGTATTCAAGCATTAGTATTCAGGGAACAGTATTCAGTATTCAGGGAACTATATTCACGAACGGTGAATACGGACCCCCTGAATACTGAATACCGATCCCTGAATACTTACTATATATGATTCAAATTTATAACCTAGTTCTATACCAACCGCTGTTTAATCTTTTGGTTTGGCTTTATAACACCATTCCGGGGCATGATTTCGGCTTGGCGGTGATTGCCTTGACGGTGATCATCAAGCTGGTTTTATATCCTTTTTCTCTGCAATCCATTCGGGCGCAGAAAGCGATGCAGCAGTTACAGCCAAAGTTGGAAGAGTTGAAGAAAAAATATAAAGACAATAAAGAAAAGCTGTCGGTGGAGATGATGAATCTTTATCGGGCGGAAAAAGTCAATCCGCTGTCATCTTGCTTGCCGGTGTTGATCCAATTGCCGTTTCTCATTGCGGTTTACCAAGTGTTTCGCCGCGGATTGTCTAACGGCAGTTTTGAAATACTTTACCCGTTTGTCGCTAATCCCGGCACGATTAACGCTTCATTCCTTGGTTTAGTTGATTTAAGTAAGCCGCAGGTTGTCCTCGCGGTGCTCGCCGGCGCGGCGCAATTTTGGCAAGCGAAGATGCTGCAAGTTAAACCGCCACCCCAGGGCAAAAACGGCCAGCCGATTGCCGGCGCCAAAGACGAGAACATGATGGCGATCATGAATAAGCAAATGCTTTACATGATGCCACTGATGACCGTGTTTATTGGTTTCAGTTTGCCGGGCGGCCTAACCTTGTATTGGTTGGTCACTACGGTGCTGACGGTGTTTATGCAATTATTTCTCTTTCGCAAAAAGACGGGTAAGCCGACCGGCGGGGCGCCGACGGTGATTGAAGGAGAGATAATTAAATAGTCCAGAGTCCGAAGTCCAGAGTGAGTTTTGAGCTGATTAGCTTTGAGCTTTCTCGGGACTTTGGACTCGGGACTCGGGACTTATTTTATGTTGATTCATGGTAAAAAACTTATTGGTTTGCCGGTTTATACCCAAGGCGGCCAGCATCTGGGCCATGTTGTTGATTTAGAAATTGATATTGATTCGCAAAGTATTGTTAACTATCAAGTGGGCAACTTTAATCCTATAAAAAATCTTTGGGGCGACAAGTTATTGGTTAATCGCCAGCAGGTGGTCAGCATCAGCGCCGAACGGCTGGTAGTGGAAGATAATGTTAAAGAAGCGGCGGCCGCTATTTCTCTCAACGCTAAAGCCGAGGCGCCGGCCAGCGAAGCCATGGCCACTTCAACTCTTAACGCTGTCGAAAAAAATTAAAATTTACCGCCGCGAAGAGAAGAAAAAAATATGAGTAAAGTATATATTTTTGGCCCAATCAATTTGTTCGGCGAGGATTATTTACCGGTATATAAACATTTAAGAAGTTTGTGTCAAAAGTATTTTGATGAAGTTATTTGTACTTATCCTGATTTTTGGGATTCAAAAGAAAGTCCGCAAGATTTCTACGATCGAACCTATAAGACAATTACAAAATGTGATTTATTTATAGGCGAGCTAAGTTCACCATCAATAGGAGTCGGGATGGAATTTCAAATGGCGCAAGAACATAATATTCCTTGCATAATTTTATGTAAAAAAGGTGTTAAGCCGTCTATTATGGCTTTTGGCATACCGTGCGCCAAGCAGGTTATTTATTATGAAACATTGGATGATTTATCAAAGCAGATAGAAGCGGCCGTGCAAGAGTTTAAGTAGTTGTTTAGAAAAGAAATATAAAACATGGCCGAGACTAATTTAAAATCAGCCATTTTGAAGACTTTAGTTTTTTTTGATATTTTTGAATTTCCGTTGACGCCGTTGGAAATCAAGCGGTATCTGTATGGCTCGGCCGACGGTAATTTAGAAACTATCGAGGCGGCGCTAGCGGAATTAACCCAGGTGAAAACTCACCAGGGTTTTTATTTTTTGGCTAGTGCTTCAGCTGAAATAGTCGCGCGGCGGCAAGAGCGGTATTTGGCGGCCGAGAAAAAATACAGAAAAGTGAAGCGAATCGGCCATTTTTTGGCATTATTGCCCTTTGTCCGGCTGATAGCGGTTTGCAATAGTCTTGCTTACAGCAACGCGCGGCCGGAGAGCGATATTGATTTGTTTGTTGTCAGCGCGCGCGGTAAAGTTTGGACCACTCGGTTTGTTTGTCTGCTGTTTCTGAAAATTTTTGGTTTGCGGCCGACGGACAAAACGCGGCAGGATAAATTTTGTTTAAGTTTTTTCGTGGATGAGAGTCATCTGGATTTGTCGGATATCGCTCTGGCGCGGAATGATATTTACTTTTATTATTGGCTGGCGCAACTTTATCCGGTTTATGATGCTGGCGGGGTTTACGGGCGCCTGTGGCAGGCGAATGGTTGGTTAAAAGATTATTTGCCACTAGCGACGCCGATCGAGCCACACCCGCGGCGGCTGATAGAGCTGGGCGCGGCGGGTAGAATGATCAAAAAAACCAAAGAAGCCGGTTGGAATTTTGCTTGGTGCGAAGAACTGCTGAGAAAGTTTCAGTTGCGCCACCTGCCGGCGGTACTGAAAGAAAAACTAAAAAATAAAGATGTCGGCGCGGTAATCGGCGAGGGCGTGGTTAAACTGATTGCCAATGACCGGAGGGAGGGGTATCGGAATGAGTGGGTGATGAAGGTGAATAGATTGTTAGGGGAAGGAAAATAATTTTTAATTTAAAATTCTTAATTTTTAATGAATTTCTAATGTTTAATTTATAATTTTTAAACCTAAAGCCAAGTTCGCGGCAATTAAAAATTAAGAATTATAAATTGATTAGAAATTTTAAATTAAAAATTAAAAATTATTTTAAGTTATGCTTTGGCTGAAAAAAATAACTCTAACCAATGTCCTTGAGTGGGGCACTTACCTCCTCGTCTTCCTCTTGCCGATGCAAACGCGCTGGATTTACTTGGCCGCGCGATTGAACGGCGGAGATTGGGAGTACGGCTCAAATTCGCTCTACGGCACAGAAATACTCTTAGCAGTTTTGGTGGCGCTATTTTTGGTTTGGCGCCGGAAAAATAATATAAAATTTGCCGAGAGAAATTTGGTTTTACTGATTGGCGTTTTTGTTTTTTGGAGTTTGGCGACCGCCCTATGGGCCGTGGACTACAATCTGGCGCTTTACCGCTGGTGGCTCCTCGTCGGCGGGATAATGTTTTATTTTCTGGTCGCTTATGGTCCGGCAGTTAAAGCGAAAATCATGGCTAGCCTGATTGCTGCGGCGGCCCTGCAAAGCGTTTTAGCTTTAATTCAATTTTTCAGTCAAACAGTTTTTGGCAATAAATGGCTGGGCCTAGCGCCGCATTGGCCGGCTGATCTCGGCGCTTTAGTCATCGCGGTGGGGGATGAGCGGTGGCTGCGCGCTTACGGCAGTTTGCCGCATCCGAATATCTTGGCGGCGTTTTTACTGGTGGGGCTGGTTTTCCTCGCCGGTTTAAGTTTGACGGCCAGAAGTTCAAAAATTAAATGGTCAATGGCGGGCGCTTGGCTGTTGATTCTGACAGGTTTATTTTTTACTTTTTCAAGGGCGGCGGCGATTGTTGTGATTATTTGTTATTTGATATTTGTTATTTGGTTGGCGAAAGAATGGGTCGGTTATAAAAGGCAGTATGTTTTTACCGCGCAATTGCTAGCCGGCGGCGCGCTAGTTCTAATTATTTTGGCGGCGAGTTTTTGGCCGCTTCT
>Ga0172379_10001845_pt1 | contig 40109 bp, 38 predicted proteins | sample GrowelOW334metaG_FD_119756 | JGI IMG/M metagenome (GOLD analysis project Ga0172379, IMG submission 119756) | Groundwater microbial communities from an aquifer near a municipal landfill in Southern Ontario, Canada - Groundwater well OW334 metaG | ecosystem: Environmental > Aquatic > Deep... | reverse complement strand
TGAGACTAGGTCGGGTAACTCACTCACTTTCCCTATAACCTCATACTCTTGTATTACTTTCGTTCCAATTGGTTCTGCATCATCGATAAATCCAAAAAGTTGAATCCCTACAGCATCTTCAAATAATATTTTTGTAGCTAACAACTTCCCTGACTTCCCGGCGCCAATAATTAAAAGATTACGTCTTAGTAATCGCGTTTTTCCAAAACGGAGATAGAGTTCTCTCAAAAAAACCACCCTTACTATCATAAAAAAAACGACAACATTTACTAAAAACAGAACTACATAAATCCTCGATTCATAGATCCGTGGGACTTTGAGAATAAAAGAAAGGACGATCAATCCTAAACATCCGTAAAATAACGATTTCAAGATTGCAACTATTTGGGCTGAATGACTGACTATTATATGATGTTTATAGAGATTATTAGACTGGAATATAAAAAGAAATCCTGCCGCCACTAATCCAAAAAACCATAATGATTCAATTGATGCCATCAAGTAACTAACATTAATTTCACCGTTAAAAAAAACAAAATATTGCGTAATGATAAAGGTAACTACCAGAACTACAAAATCAGCGATTGCAAATATATATTTATGTCGAGGGATGTTCATGGGATTAAATTAGTGAATGGGGAAGTGTGAAGAGTAAATAGTAAAACCTTAGACATCATTTTTAAACTTTCTGATCAATCCACTTAGTAGTTTTTCGACTAATGTGACTTTTTTCATAACTAATTCAAAATCATCCATCGAAAGATAACGTAACCTCAATGAAATTTCCAACTGTGTATCAATTTCACTTAAAGAACCGTCTGCAATATTTAGGAAATGGAGTTTATCGGCGATCGTTCTTCGTGTCAATCCTTCTGAAATATTTGAGGGAACTGAAACGGCAGCTTTTCTCAATTGACTCTTTAAACCGTATTCTTCCTCTTTTGGAAATTTCTTCGTGATTTCATAGACTAGAACCACAAGTTCAATAGATTCTTTCCACAACTCCAGCTTTTTATGCGGCCTTTCATTCATCATGTTAATACAGAGTAAATTGTTAATAGTGAATAGAAAATAGTCTTAAAAAAAATCACTCAACAACAATAATTTAACTGCAAATTTATTTTAATGTCCGTTAAAACATCATGGTCAATTATTTTAATTCCCAAAAAAATTTGAACTTGCCCAATAATTCACAACGATCTTTCATTTACTATTCACGATTTACCATTCACTATTTACTTCTTAAAGAATTCCTTTATTTTCTCACAAACATACCCTATCTGCTCATCCGTTAACTCCGCATACATTGGTAATGACAATCCTTGTTCTGCTAATTCTTCGGACACAGGGAAATCGCCTTTTTTGTATCCAAGGTGTTCAAAGCAAGGCTGATGATGAAGCGGGACCGGGTAGTGGAGTCCGGTTGAGATGCCGTTGTCGTTGAGGAATTTTTGTAAGGCATCACGAAGAAAACCCCTCTTGTGTTCTCCCCTTTCGGTAAGGGGAGAAGAACCACCTTTATATTCTCCGTTTTCGGAAAGGGGAGAAGAATGACCCTTTCCTTCTCTTCTTTCGTTAAGGGGAGATGGTGAAATTTGTATGACAAATAGATGATACACGTGTCTTGCGTAATCCATTTCTTTAGGCAGCTTTATTTCTTCAACATCTTTTAGCAATTCTTTATATTTTGCCGCAACTCTTCTCCTTCCATTCGTCCAGTCCTCCAGATGTTTTAGCTTTACTCCGAGAACTGCACCCTGGATTCCTTCCATGCGGTAATTGTGTCCATATATCTGATGATAATATTTTTGTTCCGCACCGTGATCTCTTATCATTTTAAATTTCTTTGCAAGTTCTTCACTGTCCGTCATCACTGCACCACCTTCACCATAAGCCCCCAAATTTTTACCGGGATAGAAAGAGAAGGATGAGGCTACGGTTAAAGAACCAACTTTTTTGTTTTTGTATTCACTGAGATGAGCCTGAGCGCAGTCTTCGACGAGATGAAGTTTATAGCGTTCAGCGATCAGTTTGATAGGATCAATATCGGCAGATTGGCCATATAGATGAACCGCAACGATTGCTTTTGTCTTTGGAGTGATCGCAGCTTCAATTTTAGCAGGGTCGATATTGTAACTTTCAGGATGGCAGTCAACAAACACAGGAGTAGCGCCACATAACGTGGCTCCCCATGCAGTCGCAATAAAAGTATTATCCGGAATTATTACTTCATCTCCCGGACCAACCCCTAATGCCCAGAGTACCATGTGGTTTCCTGCCGTTCCGCTATTTACACATGAGCAAAATTTTGCATTATGCGCTTTCGCAAATGCTTGTTCGAATTCAGCAACCGGTTTACCTAAAACATAAGCTGTATTATCAAGCACATTGTTAATTGCCGGTAATACTTCTTCTTTTATTAATTTGTATTGAGCTTTGAGGTCTAAGAATGGTATGTTCATTGTAGTTCTCCCGTGTTTATTATAAGTTTATTTCTTTGAGTAATTTGTTTTTACTTCTTATTTCTTATTTCTCAACAATCTTCCTCTATCCGCTGACAACTGCCACTTTATCTCTTTTTTCTTCTCTCTTATCTCTTCTTTCTTTTCTCTTATTTCTTTTATTCTTTTTTACTCTTCCTGCTGTCCGCTGGCCGCTGATAACCTCCACTTTATCTCTTATTTCTTCTTTCTTTTCTCTTTTAGGTATTCACTCTTCTATTTTGTGCTTTGAGCTCTAAAAATAAAATATTCATGTTACCCCTCATTGTTATTTGGAGAGAATAAATTTATAAGTATTAACCAAATTAATTATTTGTTTTTGCCATGACAGCTCTTTTTCGACACGTTCTTTGCCAAATACTCCCATCATATTTGCTTTTTCAGTATTTTTTATAAGTTCAAGAATTCCTTCTGTAAATGCATTTATATCGTTGTTCCTAACATATATAGCAGCATCCTGGGCCGAATATCTGGCTTCTTTCAAATCAAATGATACTATTGGTTTTCCAAGTGACATAAACTCCATTACTTTGTTCATTGTAGAGCTATCATTTAATGGATTATAAGGATCTGGTGAAAGGCATATATCAGCCGTCGACAATATTTCTAATGCAGGTTCATCCGGAATTCTACCAGTAAACTGAATATATTCTTCAAGTTTATATTCTTGAGTCATTTTTTTAAGTCTATCTAAATCACTTCCAGAGCCAATTAAATAAACTATAAAATCCTTGAAATTTTTCTTGCTGACTAAAAGGTTCGTGGCGTTAACTATATAATCTACACCATCCTGAACAGCCATTATACCGATGTAAGCAAAAAGATATTTCTTCCCTTTTTTTAGAGAAATATTTGGTAAAACCAACTTGAATCTTCTAGTGTCGGGTCCATTTCTGACTATAAAAATTTTCTTCCTATTTTGAGGAAATTTATCTATTGCCTTCTTTTTATAGGTCTCATTTGTTGAAATAACTGCATCCGAATATTTGTATGATAGATATTGAAATGTTTTCAAAATTTTGAAAAGCATTCCTGATTCATTTTCTGCAATTTCAAAACGGCTTAGCAGAGTTTCTGGGGTGAGATCATGTTCATCAAAAATAAACTTGATGTTTAATAATTTACAATAAATTGCTAAAGGCCAAAAAATATCCGGTGGATTTGCGACATGAACAACTTGAAACTTCCCTTTGCTAATCCAAACTTTATGAAACAAAAGAAATATTTTTAGAGACGCAAGAAAATATTCCAGTATATACCCGGATTTAGATCCATCTGAAAATTTAAGATTATATCGAAAAACGTTTATAAAATCAATAACCTCAAACGACTTAGAATCAATCCCTTCCATGGGTGCGATTACGCTTACAGTTGCTCCTCCATCTTTGAGTGCAACAGCCTCTCTCCATACTCTTTTGTCAAAAGGAACAGAATTATTTTCAACAATTAAAAGAAAATGGTTACCAGCAAATTCCTTCATACTTACCTAAATTTGATTTTTCATCTATGACACTTATTAAATCGATGATTTCCGTATTATTAAGCGAGCGTTTTAACATCTCATCTAAATTATCATCTTTATTAACTACCACAATAACTTCTAAAGAATCAAGAAACTGATCTAAATCTTCAATAAGAATTTCATTTATATGAGGCAGCTTATTAAAAATGAAATCCTTGTTCTTCCCTATCAATAGCGATAAGTTCACATTCTTGTCATAAATTTTAATTTCGTAACCTTTTCCAAGAAGTCGTTCAGCAAGTTCTAAGGCAGGACTAAATCTTAGATCATCAGTCCCTGCTTTGAACGAAATCCCATAGAACCCAATCTTTCTTTTACGCTTATTAATTATCAAATTAAGTGCATGCTCAAGGTGAATTTGATTGCTCGTTTCAATTGCAGAGAGAACCGGCAACTTTAGATATTCGTCATGACCAATTGAATTTAGAGCTTTTAAATCTTTTGGCAGGCAAGAACCGCCATATCCAAATCCGGGTTTAAAGTAGTATGATGAGATATTGAGAATTTTATCTTTCACAAATAAATCCATAAGTATTCTGCTATCCACACCTAAAGCTTTACAAATCCTTCCTATCTCATTAGCAAAAACTACTTTTAACCCATGATAAGAATTATTCACAAATTTAATAAGTTCGGCACTTCCAACATCGGTAATAAGAATCTCAGCATTAATTTTTCCATAGACCTCGCGCATTACTTCAATTCCTTTTTTTGAATCAGAAGCAATAACCGTATAAGGTGGATTGAAAAAATCACTGACAGCGGAACCTTCCCGAAGAAATTCGGGATTTGATACAACCGCAAAATCTATTTCGTTCTTCTTTCCACTTTCATTTGTAATTATTTCTGCTAACTTTTTATTGGTACCTGGCATTACAGTGCTTCGTATTGCTACTGTATAAAAAGTATTCTTGTCCTTTATTGTCTTTCCAACTTCTCTGGCAACAGCATAAATATGTGTCATATCTAAATGACCATTTTGATCATTTGGTGTTCCGACACAAATAATAGCTACTTCGGAATTCATTATCGCTTCCGAACTACTGGTAGTAGCTCTTAATAATCCTTTATCTACATTCTTTTTTATCAACTCATCTATATGTTTCTCAACAATAGTAGCCTTGCCGCCATTTATTAAGGCAACCTTTATCGGATCAACATCAACTCCAACCATATCATGGCCAAGCTCGCTTAAACAGCCCACACCGACACATCCAACATATCCTAACCCATGAATACTAATTTTCATTCTTGCTTTTCTCCAAGATTAAATATGATAATGCATGAAACATTGTACCGGCTCCCCAATGTAAAGTTGGTGTTTTGTTTGTAAACTTATCGCTCTTCCAGAGATAGAAGTAACCTGAATCATCTTGCATGTTTTTTATTGTCCAACTTGCGACTTTTTTAGCAAGCTCAAATAATCTCTTATCTTCATAATGTTTGGAAAATAGAACCAAAGTATCAATGCTTTGCGAAGAGCTTTGAATATCAAATTTATAATCTCTGTCCCAATAATATTTTGGAGCTCCATCTTCAGTGAAAAAATGTTCTATATAAAAATCAAATCCTCTTTTTATTTCGGCATCAAACCGATTTGAACCTATTTCAAGTTGATATCCTACAATGGAATCAAGGTTGTAAGCTGTATGCCAGTTATCAATCCAGTGATATTTTGTTTCTTCGCCGTAATACCAGGAACCGTCCTCGCGCTGGCAATTTATGCCATACTCCACTGCTTGTTCTGCAAGTTCTCTGCATTCAATTGAGCCGGTAACTTTAAATATTTCAGCTAACATCCATGCCCCAAGCAAATTTGAATTATGCACAGGCACCTTTTCGTGAGCTATGTAACTAATGCAAGTTCCTTTGTCTGTGCTTATTCTAGGCAAATCCTTCAAGATGAATTTGCCTATACTAGTTATAACATCTAAATATTCTTTATTATGAAATAACCGATAAGCTTCAACAAAATGATGACCAATAAGAGCAGTCCACACCAAAGTTGGCGCACCTTTGGGGAGATAAAATGCACGTGAAGCATAATCAAAAGAATTTCCCCAACAATATCCCGAATATCCTTTAGTGAAATTTTTTATAAGCCAATCAAAACAAAACTCAGCTTGTTTCTTGTAATAATCATCATTTGTTAATTGGTAAAGATTAAGATAACCGGATCCAATGAAACTCATACCTTTTGTACTGTGAGCTGGCTTGATTCCAATAAAGGGACGAATATTATATGGATTTCTTCTTACAAATTGTTGAAGTGACTGTTGTGCAATTCGGTTTCCAAATGTTAAAAAATTCAATGGAGAAGATAAGCCGTCAAAAGGATCATACCCTTCGAATTTATTTTCGATCAGCCAATGTTCTAGTTTCTTAATTGAGTTTTGATAAGAATTATTAGAATTCAATTTTTTCTACAGTTCCTTGTTTAATACTTTTCAAAGCTTTGAAAGTAGTTAATGTCGTCAGTATTAATTCTTCAAACGGAATTAAATATTCTCTGCCGGTCTTCAATGCTTCAACTACTTTTTTCATCTCTTCAGCATGCCCTTTATCACCCGAAAATTTTTTCTTTGTCATTTTATTAGAATCGAAGAGTTCAACTTCCTTGAAGTCCCACATCTTAGCAGATTTACCTGCAGAAGTAACTTCCAGATATTCCTTTTCCATAACCTTAGAACCATTAGCAAGATAAATTAAGTTTCCTACTGATCCATCAGAAAAACTAATTGTCATGCTTACATTATCATTAGAATATTTTTCAAAATTATTCGATAAAGCAGATGCGAATACAGTCAGTGGTTTTGTTCCAGTCAAAAAACAAATTGTGTCAATGAAATGACATGTCTCTCCTATTATTCTTCCTTTTTGTTCCGGAGATTGATACCAATTTGATTTGGGAATAAATCCTGCATTAATTCTATAGTTCAGGAACATTGGTTCTTTTTCTTCAATGAAAAATTTTTTTATTAAACCGATTGGTTCGGAAAATCTTCGGTTGTAGCCAACCATTAAAAAACTAGATAGGCTTCCAACTGATTTTTTTTGATACTGACCCACTATTGCTAATAATTCATTTTCATCTATACACAAAGGTTTTTCAACATAAACATTTTTATTATGTTTTAAGCATTCTAAAACAAATTTGCCATGAGAGTCATGTCTTGTGGCAATGAATATAGTTCCATTTTCTTCATTTGCTATTGTTTCTTCTGAATCGGTTGAGAACGACTCAAAATTAAATTTTTCCGAAACTGATTTTGCATTTGTAGGTTTGGATGTAACTATGGTCTTTAGATTCACTCCGTTTTTTTTTAGATTAGGTAAGAGATAAGATTGTGCAAAATTTCCAGCACCAATAAATGCAAGGTTCAAATTTTTGTTTCTAGTTTGATCGGAAGAATTTAGTTCAAATTTTTTATTATTAACTTTAGTTAAATGTTTTGAAGCTAATTGATCACTTTTAGGGTAGCATATCAATATACCTATATATTTTTCATGAACTTTATTGGTAATAATATCATATGCTTTTAAAGCATCTGTAATTTGAAACCGATGAGTAATTAATGGTTTAAAATCAAGTTTCCCATCCGCTAACAAATCTAAAATAGCTTCCATATTTCTGTTTTCAGTCCATCGCACATAACTGAGCGGATAATCTAATCCTCGCTCTTCATAGCTCGAATCATATCTTCCTGGTCCATAAGAACATGACATTTTCACTTCAATTTCTTTTTCATAAGAAGGGAGATATGGTATTTCCATTCCAACTCTGCCTACAACAACCACTTTCCCTTTCTTACGAACAAAATCTATGGCTTTTTCAAAAGGATCATTTGATTTAGTGCTTGCAGTAACTATTGCCGAATCCACTCCCTTATTTTTAGTAAAATCCAAAACCCGTTTGCTACTGTTAGAATCAATTACTACACATTCATTACAACCAATTTTTTTTGCCAGTTGAAAATTCGATTCATTGATATCCAAACCGATTACTCTGCAACCGTTTGCTTTCAATAGCTGAATTGTGATTAACCCAACTAAACCCAACCCGATAACAGCTACAGAATCTCCAAGAGATACTTCCGCTTGTCTAACACCTTGCAGAGCAATAGTACCTAAAGTTGTGAATGCTGCATCCTCAAAAGTTACATTATCCGGCATTTTAGCAGCTAGATTTTTTGGTATGCTAATATACTCGGCGTGATGAGCAAAGCCAGCACATGCGACTCTATCACCTACTTTAAATTCATCCAAAGAAGATTCAATTACTATGCCCGCCGAGGAATAGCCCAATTCTTTATAATTATCCAAACGATTTTTAACTTTCTCATAAGTTGCGACAAGTCCGTCACGCTTAACATTGTCTATCACTTGTTTAACTAAATCCGGGCGGGATTTTGCTTTTCCAATCATTGAAGCTTGTGCAGTTTCTACCGATGTGCGTTCAGTTCCGGCACTGATTAAAGAGAAAACATTCTGTACAAGAATTCCACCTGACTTTAATTGAGGTTCCGGTAATTCCTCAACAAACATTTCCCCGGTTTTTTGATACTGAATTATTTGTAGCATAAGAATTCTTATTTAATTAAAAGTGCGTATTAATAATCTATGTTTACCCCTAGCTGTACTTTCAATGTCATCTACAATTTCGACTTCACTTTCAAAGGGCATTCCTTGTCTTACAGTCAGGGTATCAACTATCTCTTTTTTATGTGAATCATCAAATGTCGATTTGGGTATTATTTTTATTATTAACTTACCATGATTATAATTAACAATCTGCATTTTCTTTATGTGATTAAAATAGTCTGCATGGCGACCAAATATTAATGCAGTCAGTGTTATTTTTTCACCATTAAAACCTATAGCCATTTCTTGTTCTCGACCTAAAATTTTCTTTGCTAATTTATGATTTCTACCACAATCACAGATTGAGTTATTTGTTTCAACATAATCTTGAGTTCTATATCTAATCAATGGCATGAGAGGATTAATAAATGAAGTACCTACAATTTCTATCAAATCGTCATTCTTAAAATTAGTATTTCTGCATAGTTCAACATAGCTATATGTTGGAAAAAAATGATAATTGTTTGATTTTTCACAATTACCTCCTAAAGCACATAACTCTCCATGTCCATACCAATAAAATAAATTATTAGTAACAAAGAAATCTTTAATGATCTTTATTTGCCATTCAAATATATTTTCCGAACCTAGTAATATCCCTTTGAGATGTTTTAATTCAAATACCTTATGAGAAGTAAGTTGAATTAAATTAAACAATGAAGATGGATATGCGTTGATAAATTCAACCTTATACTTATCTAAAAGAAATAAATAATCATCCGCTGTTTCTTTTGTCAATCTAAATGAACTTAACATTAACAAATTTCTATAAGGATCAAATGAAAAATACCTATCTTTATTAAAGAACTCACCTCTTAGATTAGCCATCCTTGAACCAACTTTATAACCGACCCTTTCCCATTGAACATGCATATGTGCCCATTCTGCTGCTCTAGAATATCCTTTTAAATAATATAGTATCAATGGAATCCCAGTTGATCCACCACTATTCATTTTCAAATAGTCTTCTTTATTATATAATTTCGATAATAATTTTTCAGGATTAGCCTGAACATCTTCTCTAGTAAGAAAGGGAATAATTTTTTGAAAATCATTAAAATCTTGAATTTGTTTTAAATTTACCCCGAATTGAGACCATTTATTTTTGTAAAATTCTACATTCGTATATGCATAATGAAGTAATTCTACTACCTTAATAAATTGATATTCTTCAATTTCCTTTGCTGATTTATATTCAAATTCCTTTGCTTCATTATAGAACTTAGAATAAGAACGACCAAGAAGATATTTACGGGGAATTAGTTGCAGAGGCATTGTAATAAATCTTTTTATCCAATCAGGTAAACTTTTATAATCCGAGACGTATTTATATAATTGATCTTCAAAACTCATGGTGTTCTTTTCCAGTTGACTATTATTTTATTCTAAAAGGTATCCGTCAAGATAGATTGTAGTTTTTATTAAATTTCTAATAAAGTTTTAACTTGTCAATAAATGACACAAAGATTAATTCCCTTCAGCGAAACATTTTAATAAGTACTTCCTATTATTCAAGCCTACGAGGTATCTCTAGTTTAAAAGAAATTCTTTTAATTCAATAATTCTCTGTTTTGATGAATATTTGGAAACAAATGTTTCTTTATTGTTGCAGCTAATTTTTATCAACAAGTCCGAGTTTTCGATTGAATTAATAATTAATCTTTTCAGTTCTTTTACATCCCCGGCATTAAATAAAAAACCATTTACATTTTTTTGAATTACTTCAGGAATTGCACCGATATTTGTGGATATCACAGGTAATCCTAAACTCATAGCTTCCAAAATGGCGATTGGTAAATTATCCGAATATGTTGGCAATATAAAGATATCCGAATTCGTTAACACTTTTATCTTTTCCTTATCCGGGAAATCTCTTAAAATATAAAATGAATTATTAAAACCTTCCTTCTCCATCAAATGAATTATCTCGTCTGCGTTTCTATCATCTTCCTGAAATGCGCCTCTTCCAATCCAGAATAATTTTATCTTATAATTTTCTCTTAATAATTCACATACAACGTTTATTAAATCAAAGCTCCCTTTACTCTTAGACAAACGGCCTGATCCAACTATGGTAAAAACTTCTTCATTTTGTTTAAGAGACAATTCGACAAATTGATTATTAGTATATGTAGAATTATAAAATAATACATTTTTATCTCCCCCAAGATTTAATGTGCTTAAACCTTTCATATCGACAATTGTCGGTGATAATATTTTCTTTGAAAGTCTAATGGATTGTCTAGTAAAAAACTTATAAAGTTCATTCGATCTTAAATATGTTCTAGTCCCATGAAGATTAAGAAATATGTTTTTTTTGAATAATTTGAGAATTATGATATAACCCATGTCTCTTATTATACCAGAATCACTAGTACCTATTAAAAAAGCATTTCTATTACTAATATTTGTAAGACAAATAATAAATAATTTAATATAGTTTTTAATAGCTAACAAAATATCATGTAAAGTTATCTTTCCAAATTTTTCAGTGAGACTGTTTTTGGAAGTATTCAAATGAATAAGGTCAATTTCTTCAGCTAGTCCAGCTTCAAAAAATGATTTTGTTATAGCACTCATACCTCCATAAGGGGGTGGTAATGGTGCTATAAAGATTAACTTAGATTTTTGGTTTTTCATAAGATCACACTAAATAGCAATATTATAATTTACCATGTTTCTCAATGATTCTTCTATCTTAAGGTATGTAAATTTATTTATTAGTCCCATGGTTTTTCCTAAATCAGCATATTGATAATTTATATCAGATTTGGAGACTTGACTGTTAATATTTTTAAGTTTTGGTTTAGTTCCGGTAATTGAGCTAAGAATATTCAAGATATTATCAATTGAATAACTTTCAGGATGTCCGACATTATAAACAGCTCCTGACTCTCCTTTTTCGGAAAGCTCCCAATATATTTTTACAGCATTTCTTACATCGATAAAATTTCTAATTGAATCCGTTCTTCCTATTTCACAAAATTCTTTTTCACCATTTTTAATTTTTATAAATTCATTGACCAATCTACCAATGATAAAATCTACACTTAAGCCGGGACCGATCAAATTAAATGTCCTAGTAGTTATTGCTTTAAAATCATAAATCTTAGATGAACATAAAACTAATTCCGACTGAAGAAGCTTACTAATACCATAAGGTAAAACGGGGTTGGGCGCTAAATTTTCGTTCAGTTGTTTTTCTTCCTGAATACCATACTCGCTTGAAGAACCGATATTTACAAAAACTAGTAGGGATTGCAATTTCTTAAAAAGCTCAATGTACTTTGCTGTTCCAAGCACATTCACTTCAATTAATTTTTCTATACTTCCACTTTTTAAGAGACCTGCAAGATGAAATACTTTTATTTTATCTTCAGAATGATTCAAATAATCAAAAAGTTGACTCATTTCAGCTATAGAGAAGTATTTGTCTACCGAACTGCAACGTGATTCTGAGGCAAGATCAATACCATAAATTACATGGTCAGAAGATATTGATTTTATATATTCTGCAAGATACTTAGCGGTAAACCCATTTGAACCGGTAATAACAATGATCACTTATTTTCCCTTTCAAAATATTTTAGCGCAAGTTCTAGGTCTCCCGGCGTCCCAATATCAAACCAATCTCCCTCAATTAAAAATGATTTAACTCTTTTTTTATTCTCAATTAATCTTAATACTAGTTGAGGCAAATCTATTTTTTCATTCGCATTAACAAAATTCTTTATTAAAGGATTTAATATGTATATCCCACTACTGACTAAAAATTCATTCTCAGGTTTTTCATGATAGTTAACAACTTCATTATCATTACCAATTTCTAATATTCCCAAACTACTTTTCATTTTCTTTTTGAACGAGCAGATTGTCATAAGATTAGAATTTTGCTTATGAAACTGAATTGCTTTGTTGAAATCCAAGGTAGTTAGGATATCGCCATTCATAAATAAAAAATCTTCACCCATCTCAGGTAAAAGCGATATTGCACCGGCAGTTCCAAGCGGCTCGTTTTCTATGACATACTCAATATTACAATTAAATTTTGAGCCATCGCCAAAGAATGCTTCAATTAACCCACCGAGATAACCTAAAGAAATAACAAAATCATTTATTCCATAAGTTTTCAACTGTTCAATAATAATTTGCAGTATTGGTTTCTCACCAAGAGGGAAAAGAGGTTTTGGAATTGTAGTAGTAAAAGGTTGCAACCTTCTACCTTTACCTCCGGCTAAAATAACACTTCTCATAATTTTCTAATTTTAAATGTTATAAATGTCTGTTTTGTAAAAAGTAAGATTTTCTTTAAACCACTCAATAGTTTCAGATAAACCTTGTTTGAAATTGTATTTCGGTTGCCATTTTGTTTGAGCTGTAATTTTTGAATTATTACAAACTAGTCTTTCCACTTCACTATTTTGGGGTCTTATTCTACTTTCATCTGAATTTATATCTATGGATATATTTAATATTTCGGATATAATTTGAACGCATTCCAAAACAGAATGTTCATCATTCATACCAATATTAGTTGTCTCTCCAAATAACTCTTTTGCTTGTGCAATAGCAATAAATCCTGCAGCGGTATCTTTAACAAAAGTTAAATCTCTGGTAGGATGTAAACTTCCTAATTTTATTTTTGTGATACCTGATAAGGCTTGAGCGATTATTGTTGGAATTACAGCCCTAGCGGATTGTCGTGGTCCGAATGTATTGAACGGTCTGACAATTTTAACAGGCATATTAAAAGATCTATAATAACTAATAGCTAACTGGTCGGCTGCAATTTTAGAAGCTGAATAAGGTGATTGTCCAACTAAAGGATGCTTCTCATCAATAGGAACATATTGAGCCGTTCCATACGTCTCCGAAGTTGAAGTAATTAAAATATTTTCTAGGTCTAACGACTTTGCAGCCTGAAGTACATTATATGTTCCTTCAATATTAGTTTTGATATAAGCTAAAGGAGAAACATAAGAATACGGTATACCTATTAATGCCGCTAAATGATAAACTTCTGAACAATCTTTCAAAGCGTTATAAACAGAATCATAATCGCGAATGTCGCCCGATACAATTTCAATTTCATTTCTGTATTCTGAATTTTCAAGCCAACCCCAACTATTTTTTGAATTGTACCGAACAAATGCTTTAACATTTAAACCTTCTTTAACAAGCTTTTCAGTTAAATGTGATCCGATAAATCCGGCTCCGCCGGTAACTAATATGTTTTTCATTTGAGTAATTATTTTAATTGTGATAAAAATAAAACTATTTTACTTCTATTTATTATTGGTACCAGCAAATTGTCTTTTTAAGTACATTATTTAGAGAGTAGTTTGGTTTAAAATTTAATAATTTTGAAGCGTTATTTATATCAAAACTAAATTCCCAATCTTCATCCGTTCGATAAGGGATTGCTCCAAATTTAATTTCCGAATTGCTCCCGACTAGATCATGAATAAGTTTCGCTAAATCTCTGATCTTAATTGAATTCCCGGACGCTAAATTTAATATTTCGAACTTATGTAAATTATTATTTGTGGATGCAATTATGGCATGTATAACATCTTGAACATAAATATAATCTCTCTTTTGCTCTCCAAATGTCATTTCAAAGGTCTGATTTCTTAAACAGGATTTTATCAGTTGAGGGACAAACATACTTTCTGATTGTCCTTCGCCAAAAACATTAGATATCCTTAGTATCTGTAAAGGTATTTGGGTCTTTTGAGATAAGAAATGCAAAAATACTTCAGCGGAATATTTTGAGGCGGAATATAGTGATTTAATTTTAATAGGCGATTCTTCTGTTATTTTTTTGTTTAATTCTGCTTTATATAATTCTGCAGTACTCAGAAAAACAAATTTCTTGCTTTGAACAGATGCTGTTTCTAAAAACAAATTGGTAGTCGAAATAATATTTTCTTCTATAAGTGATGAACAATTTTCAATATTTCGATCTCTCAAAATATTAGCAGCCAAATGGAATACGAAATCTGGTTTAATATCGTAAATAATTCTATGGATAAATTCTCTGTCTTTTAATTCACCATTAAAATTCGCAATAGATTTTAGTTCCTTTGGATTTAAAATTCGACTTTGATCGTTTTTATCAATGCTTGTAATTTCAGCTCCTTTAATTAAAAGTTCCCTGATCAGATGAGAACCGATAAAACCCATCCCCCCTGTTACTAACACTTTTTTACCTTTTATTGAGTCCAGACAATCCCTCCATTTTTTGCGTCCTTAAAATAATTCTCTAAATCTTCATTTGTTTTCAAAATATTTTGTCTATAATATGACTTATACCACAAAATTGTTTTCTCAAGAGATTTCTTATAACCCCAAACATTAGACCATTTAAGAAAGTACTTAGCTTTGGAACAGTCTAATTTTAAAAGACATGCTTCCTGTCGAATATTCTGGTCTTTTTCAAAACTATATCCAATATCATTCCAAAGATCATTCGCATCTTTTACTAAATCTCTGACAGTTGTCAGACTTTCATTCTCGGGACCAAAATTCCAAACAGTGGCAAAACTTTTTTCATCAGAGAGTAATTTTTCCCCCACTAATAAATAACCACTAAGAGGTTCTAACACATGTTGCCAGGGACGCACTGCATCAGGCATCCGTATAATTGCTGTTTCGTTGTTATTTGCGCTTCTTACCAAATCAGGTATTATCCTGTTTATAGCCCAATCCCCTCCCCCAATAACATTTCCGGCTCTCACACTAGCAGCTTTGACATAATGCTCGGATTTTTGAAAAAATGAAGTTTGATAAGTTTGATTAACAAATTCTGCACACGCTTTAGAAACACTATATGGATCTTTACCTCCCAATCTATCAGTTTCCCTGTAACCATAAATCCATTCCTTATTTTCATAGCATTTATCACTGGTGACATTAACTATTACAGTCGGTTTTTTAGCGAATCGATGGCATATATCATAAATATTAGCAGTGCCGATGATATTGGTAGTTAAAGTTAAATAAGGATCTTCATAAGAACTGAGTACAAGTGCCTGTGCCGCTAAGTGAAAGATGATATCAGGTTGAAAAGTCAGAATAGTTTTTTTTAATTCTTCATAATCTCTAATGTCATTAAAGTTATTCTGAACATCAAGATTTAGCAGATCAAAATGATTTGGAGAACCAAATGGCGGCAAAGAAAAACCCAAAATATCAGCACCTAATTTTTTTAACCACAAAGCTAACCATGAACCTTTAAATCCAGTATGCCCTGTTATTAAGATCTTTTTATTTTCATATACATTATTAAACATTCTCATATTATCTTACCAAACTTTCCAGAAAGCTTTATTTTTATTCCATAATTCATTCAAATACTGTAATTCTCTTTCAGTATCTACACACGCCCAGTGTCCTGAATGTTTATAGATCATTACTTCTCCTGCTTTGGCTAAATTCTCTAGTACCCCAGATTCAAGATCACATAATTCATCTTCAGTTAAATAATCACTAAGTGTTTTATTAAATACCATAAAACCTCCATTTATTAATCCTTTAGATATTTGAGGCTTTTCATGAAATGATACTAACAAATTGTTTTCTTCAATTAGTTCTCCGAATCTCGCCGGTGGATTAACGCCCGAAATAGTTACCATTTTACCATGTTTTTTATGGAACTCGACTAAATCAGAAATATTTATATCTGCAACTCCATCTCCATAGGTCAACATATTAATATCATCAAGGTATTTTTCAATACGTTTTAGTCTTGCCCCTTTTAGAGTGTTCAATCCTGTATCAATTAAAGCTACGTTCCAATCTTCTATTTCTTTTTTATCAAGAAATTCTACAGTATTATTTTTAGTATGAATTAGAAAATCACTTTGGTAAAAGTGATAACTAGCAAAATAGTGTTTAATAATTTCAGATTTATATCCCAGATTGACAATAAAGTCATTAAAACCAAACGAATCATATATTTTCATTATATGCCAAAGAATAGGTTTTTCTCCGACTCGTAACATGGGCTTTGGAACACTTTCAGTAAGGTTTCCTAAGCGTGATCCGAACCCTCCTGCTAAAATTATCACTTTCATTAATTATGTTCCTTATTAAATATTATTTTTACAAAGTATCAATAAAATTAATTGGTCAAATATTGCTATAATAAATTGATTATAATAAAATTTTAATTGAATGATTTTTTAGAAAAAAAACTAAATACTATTTGTTTTATGCTAAATTATTTAGATTACAAAATAATGACACGATATTTATGAAGTCGACCATTTTAGATTTCATTAATTTGAATAACATTTATTTTTTATGTTCTCTTATTAAGTTTAAATAACTTTTTGCAGAGTCTACTATTGAATAATTATTCACAACATATTCTCTTATTTTAAGCTTATCTTTTAGTCTTTCGCTTAATAATGCCTTAAGCCATTTGTTTTTAATATCAATAATATCATTTGGTTTTGATATAAGCCCATTGAATTTATCATCAATGAAATCTTTTGCACCACCAACATCGGTCAAAACGCAAGGTAATCCTGAAGCCATAGCTTCTAAAGCTGATATTGGAAAAGTTTCAACTTTATTTGATGTTAGAGTAAATAAATCTGCACTCCAATAGTATTTTTTTACATCACCTGCCATGCCGGCTGTAAAAATATGTATATCAGATATTCCTTTAGAGTTAGAGTAATTAAATAATTTTTCATATTCTTTTAAGTCATTATTCCCGACTAAAACCAGAGAAACATTTTCCAACTCTTCTTTTAATAATGAAAATGCATTAATACAATCGATATATCTTTTTTCTTCTCTAAACCCTGCTATCATCAAAATAATGAGGTTAGAATTTTTAATACCTTTTGAAGATAAGAAAGTTCCCCGATTGAACTCAGGTAAAGGAAGTATAAATTTATTAGTATCAACTCCATTAGGTATCTGATTAAAAGTATCTTTTTTTAAATTATATGCATCAATTAAATATTTTGTTTGACTCGTTATACTAGCAAGGAATATTTCATTTTTCTTTTTCATTCTAAATATAATGAAGTTAAATATATCGTATTTTTTCCTTCTCTGTACTGTTGAATGAATCGGATATAATGTCAAAGGAATATTATTAAGAAATATGGTTGCAATTTTTTGATATATTACATAAGATGAAATAATTGCATCGTATTCACCCTCTTTTATTTCACTTTTAATTTTTTTAAGAACTGAGATATCTAATTTTTTTTTTCTACTCCACACTTCCACTACTATTTTTTCATCAAGACGATCAATTAGAGGTACTTTCTTTGATAGCACTCTAAGTTTAACGTTATGCCCAAGTTTAACAAACTCATTCATTAATGAAATAGTGTAATTTTCTGCACCACCAAAGTCTAAACTAAACATAATGACTAATATATTCATGGAATTTTAAGAATTTATTTTTGCAAAAATCCAACTATCTTTTACAATATTTCCAGTTTTATTCTCAAAAATTTGGAAATTATGATCTTTGAGTTTTTTAATAATCTTTCCTCGTATCACATTCCCAGAGTTGAATAAGAAATCATGGCAAGAAATAGCAAAACAATCCGTTAGCGAAAGTGCTTTATCTATTGTGTTAAATATTTTTTCTTCAGATCCTTCAATATTAATTTTCATTAAATTAATCTTATCAATCTTGTTACTCTCTATGAATTCATCAATGGATATAGTTGTTATCTCTATACCAGATTTAATATTTACAACGGTATTATGATAACTATTTACTTCTGAAGTTATGTATACTTTTCCTGAAAAATCAGTAATTGCGCACTGAACAGGGTTAATATTACTGTAATGAGACGATAATTTCTTCAACGCTTTGAATGTCTTTGGATGAGCTTCAATTGCATAGACTTTCCCTCTTTCACCAACAATATTAGAATATACAATTGTTTCTGTACCATTAGCTGCACCAATATCTATAATCAATCCACCTTCCACTGGAGGGGAAAAATATTGGAACCCAAGATCATTAACAAGATTTTGTAAGACAGAATAATTTGCATTCCAGTTTGGTTTATAATCTACATAAATTAATTTCCCGTTTGTAAAATGTGCCCATAATTTGTCTTGAAAATCATAAGATATTTTAATAAATATACCATACTTAATTTTTGAGATCATCCCAAAAAGAAAACAGAGAAATAGTCTTAATCCTTTTCTATCTAAAATAGATATAAAAATTGGCATAAAAGAAAATTTATCACCAAACAACTTAATTACTCTCATAGAGCATTTACCCTTTCTTGTTTTAAGTTTAACTTGTAATGTTTCATCGCAAGTATTTTGAAATAAGTACCATTATTAACCAACAGAATGGACCCAATATTCTAAATGTTTGAAATTTACGCTAACGGTATATTTCATTTTTTTCGCAATATTCAGCAACATGTAAAAACACCTGCATACTTTGACTGAAATAAAAAAAGATTCTTCGATCCCTAGTGATGATTATTATAATACACTCTTATTGCTTGTTTTGTGAAAACTATCTTAACCATTTAGTTTTTATCGAAATTCATTATGATCATTCAACTATCAAAAAATTCTTTGAATTACTGGTTTTCTAATACTTTATTATAAAATAATTCGTGATATTTTTCAAATTTCAACTCATTATACATTCTCAAAGCATTTTCACTATATTGTTGTGAGGAAACATGAATCTTTTTCAAAGCGCTAATAATATCTTCCTTATTTTTAAATATTTCACCAATTTTATTTCCCCCAACGAATTCTTCATATCCGGGGATATCATTAGTGAGAATCGGTTTTCCGAATTTTAGATAATTAAACAATTTCCCCGATGACCAATCAACAAAAGTATGGTTGGTGAAAGAGGATCTATCTTCAGGACGCATTATCATAACTCCAATATCGCAAGAAGAATATATCAAATCAATTTTATTATAAGGTAATGGATCTAAATTAAAATAGATTTTCCCTTCAATTCCTTGATGTTTATCTTTCATATAAATTTTCGAATGAATAACAAAAACAAACTCTTCCTGAAAATTTTTTGCGGCATACATTAGTTCATTGATTCCTAATACTCCAGAAATTCCTCCAGCGCTTAAAACAATAATTTTATTCAAAGGAATATTAAATTTGTCATTAAAATATCTATTTCTTAGTAAACCTCCTTCCCCGATTGGGGCGTTTGGTATGACAAAAACTTTTTGTGGATTTAATTTGTTTTCTTCAATTAGTAATTCCCTTCGAATATGCCCAAATTCTAAAACAACTTGAGCTCGGGCGCTACAGTCCTTTTCAATCTTTTTCCATTTAATTTTTTGGGGATTACTCAATTCTGTCTCAATATATAGCTCCAAATTCCAAAATACAAGTTTACCTTTTTTTTGCTTGGAAATTCTATCTGCTATAAATAGTGAAACTGGATCACCTGCTATAAAAATATCCCCACTATTAAAAAGAGATAATTTACTCAGAACATTCTTTATGTAAAAGCGAGTACGAACAAAGTCATTAATTTTTATCGCAATTTTATTAGGATATAATATCCCGATTTTAGAAAAGAAACTAGTGCTCTTTAGGGTCACTCTCAAAACAAAATCAGTAAGAATATTTATTTTATATTCATAAATATTAAATCTGTCTTTCGACATAAATTTATTATATTTATTATATCTTTTTTCTTGTTGGAATACATTTACTGTGTACCCTTTTCCTAAAAATATATCTATGGAATTGATCCAAGGAGCGCATTGGTAAATCGATTCATAAAAAATAAAGTAATGAACTTTCTTTATTAAATTATTTGACATAATGGATGAAGTTTATAAAAAAGATCCAGAACAGATGAACTCACCTGATCAATATTTTCAACTGTTAGCCCTATGCCGCTGGGGATATAAAATCCTTTTTCCGCAAGATACTCGGCGACAGGGTATCGCTCTCCAAGAAATAGACCCATTTTATTAAACACCGGTTGCATATGCATTGGATAAAAGAATGGGCGGGTGCCGATGCCAACAGCCGCTAATTTTTGCATTGCCTGCTCTGCATTTAAATATTTTCCGTTCACAATAACCAAACCAAATACCCAGTAAATATTTTCTGCATAAGTCATCGTCGATACCGGAAGTCGCACATCCGTAAGCAATTTAAAATTCTCGGTGTACCGTTTCCCCATTTCCCTTTTTCGGCCAACAAATTCATCTAACCGTTCCAATTGCGCTACACCTAACGCTGCCTGAATATTAGACATACGGAAATTCCAGCCTAATTCTTCGTGTACAAAGCGTTTTGCAGGCTGAAAGCATAAATTACGTAATGAGCGGCATTTTTCAGCATAAACTTGATTGTCCGTTACAATCATACCCCCTTCACCGGTAGTCACATGCTTATTGGGATAAAAACTAAAAGTACTGATTTCCCCAAAACTTCCGCAAGGTTTGCCATTGTATGTCTGACCATGCATTTCAGCAGCATCTTCAATTATCAGCAGGTTATATTTACTCGCAAGGGTGAGGACTGGATCCATATCTACCGGAAGCCCATAAATATGAACTACCATAATCGCTTTAATTTTTTCGTTACCATTAACATCAATCTCGTCATGAAGCTTTTCTGCTAATTTCTCAACATCCATATTCCATGTGGCTGGATCAGAATCAACGAGTACTGGTTTAGCACCCGCTCGAACAATAGCTGCCGCACAGGAAATAATAGTAAATGTTGGTATTATTACCTCGTCTCCCTCCTTGAGACCCAAAGCAACCACTGCAGTATCCAACGCAACGGAACCATTACAGACGGCGATTCCATATTTCCTTCCAACCTTTGCAGCAAATTTTTCTTCAAACTGCTTGATGAAAGGTCCTTCCGAAGAAATCCAACCGGTATCTATACATTCATCCAAATATTTTTTTTCATTTCCATCAAGTAAAGGTGTATTTACAGGTATTGATATCATAATTCTTCCTTTTTTAATATAAAACAAACTCCCCAAGTATTTTCCGAAGGTTGTTTTCCCGTCATCCATTCTTCAGTTTCAATAACTTTAAAACCGGTAAAAGAAGCTAATAATTGAATCTCCGGTAAACTAAAATGCCGCATTGGATGGGTTTCATTGATTCGAGTAATTTTACCGCTTTGTTTTTCTTCAATAATCACATCATAATTAACATCAACCAAATTGCTGTTATAATGCATAACTGGTTCAGCTAAACGGATTACCTTTAACTCATCGTTCTCAATTCTTTTTATTCTGGTTTCCGGCTTTAAATTATATATAGCTGGAGAATACCATAAATCAAATAGAAAAAAACCTCCCGGGTTAAGATGCTCATAGACTTTTTGGAATGTTTTGACCAAATTGTTATTTTCTGTAACATAACTTATCACATGGAAAAGAGAGATAACCGCATCAAATTTTTTATCTAAACTAAATTCACTACAATCATTTACATGGCATTCAATACCTTTTTCCCTTGCTTGTTGAGCCATTTCTTCACTAAGCTCTATTCCTATAACATATAATCCTTTTTTCTGTAGTAAGTTCGCATGAATTCCTGTCCCTGAACCTAGTTCAAGTATTTGGTTAAGATTAGGGGAATAACTTTTCAATTTACCATAAACATATTCAGCTTCACCTTTATAGTCTTTATCTTGATAAAGAAGGTTATAATATTGACTGTACAAATCAAAATTTTTACTTTTCATTATTCAACCGAATTTTATCATTTACTACAGTTTCAAAACGCGTCTTATCTTTCTCCCCGCAATAAGGTCCTTGTTTAACCTCGATAATTTCGCTTGGTTCGAGCATTTCAAATCCGTGCCCGCCGGCAGCTAATAAAATCACATCCCCTTTTAAAAGGATTCTGCTTTCAATATATGTTTGGTCTTCATCATAAAAATCAACACGTACTTTCCCTGATTTAATAAATAATACTTCCAGTGTCCAAACAACTTCTCGAACAACCGGATTATGGACATGGGGAGGGATTTTATATCCTGTTGCTCGGTTCATATATCCTAATTGCTGTGAGTGTGAATCCTCAGTGAAAAATCTAATTCCATCAGTTTTATAATCAGATTCAATTATTATTGCCAATGTCTTACCGGCATTTATAATCTTTTTTATTTTTTCATCCATAGTCTTCCTTTTTATTAATCCATTAAATGAATGGTGTTATGATAATAATGCGCAAATCATAAAATTGTTTTCCCTTCACCGTAGCGATAATTTTACACACCTGTTTTGTAATTATTAATAAATTTAAAAACATTTGACCCTTCATGCAAATAGTTATCTAAACAGATCCATGACATCAGTACCTCATCCTTATAAGCTATTTGCTGATGATCATAAAATCCTTGGTGATATTTTTTACTGGTCAATATTTTTACGGATTGAAATTCTGACTTTTCTAATCGAAGCATTTTGATATTAGTCTTTAACTGGTTCATTTTTTTCTTTAAGAATTTTAATTCCATTTTTGTCCGACTGTCATGCTCAAAAGCTGATTTACGTATCTCAGAATAGGAAGCCCCAATACCGTTATAATATGCCCGATTAGAAAAATACTGGGGTGTAAATCGGTTCTTGACCACATAGTGTTCTATTCGCACATCAGGATGATATAAGGCTATGCCGTGATTTGCTAACAGAGACGAAATTCCGGTTTCTCCAGTTCCTTGATAGAACTTATAAGTTTCCGGTAAATAATCCGGAAGTGTTCCCCCAACTAATTCTAGTGCTTTCTTCCTGATATTATAATTACACCCAAAAACGAAATGGTGTGGAATTGGTATTATCTGGGAGCCAAAATCCAGCAGGCTAAGATACCCATGAAATTTCCCATATTCTGTATTCTGCCAAAACTCTTCGACCCAAGAGGGGGGCGGGATTTCATATTTCGGGATACATGGTCCTCCCACAAGATTCACTTCCTCATTTCTAAAAGAATCCTCCATCGCATTTAGCCAATGAGGGTTCACTAAAGAATCGTCATCAATAAAACACAAAATTGGGGAATGACTTTCTCTCCATCCTTTGTGTCGGGCTGCCATCAAACAACCAGGTACATCACAATAGAAGTGCTGAATATTTTTTATTTTGTTTTTAAAGGAAAGGATGACTTCTAAAGTATTATCAGTACATCCGTTATCAATTACCAAAACTTCAAAATTTTCTTTAGAAAAGACAATTTTAGCAAGATGCTCAAGACAAATAGTTAGTTTACTTGCGTTGTTTAGGGTTGGAATTATTATGGAAAATTTCACTGTTCTTTTTTTACTCCAGTTTTAATTATGCTCAAAGATATTCCAAATAACATCCAGTATACTAAAATTTGAGGTTTACTTCTCATAAAATCAATCTTAACCTGGTCAATGAGGAGCACAACTAACAATATCCAAAACATCATCAACAATCTTGACTTATTTCTTAAATACACTCTCAACATCCCAGACAGAAGATTCACAAAGAACATTACAAAGACAATCAAGCCTACAATTCCAAAATTAACAATAAGTTGAAAATATAAACAGTGGTACACCATGGTGTCATTGTCTACCTGATGCACAAAAAAAGAACCCTTACCAAATAATCCACCGACTTCAAGAACAGCTTCATAGGCGGTGGAATAGTTACGATTGACAAGAGCCTCAAAAGCATTTAGTGTCTTATAAGTAGTAAAGAGTTGATAATTATTGATTGTATGCGAAAAACGTTCCAATAGAATATCGCTTTGAGAAACCAAAGTAGTAACGACAAACCCAGCGACAATAAGGAAATATATCAGACGGATTTTCTCTCCAAAATGTATTTTGTCATTATGCAAAATAAATAATAATACTAAAATGGCGTATAACCCTGCAATAATAATAAATGAGCGTGTTCCAGTTGATATAACCATCGGGAGAGTTATTATGAGCGAAGTCAACGATATGAGTTTGGAGGACTTTGAAGGATTGGTAACCAAAATGATCAGTGCAAATATTAAATTAATAAAACAATATTCAACGACAAGTTCATAGTCACCCCATAAACCAGAAAAGCGTTCCCCACCTCCTCCGTCATTGACCGATCGTATAAAATCAGGTAAATGATTACCAAGGTAGTAAAAACCAAACCATGCGATCAGTGTATAGAAAGCACTGAGATTAAAAAACAACATCAAGCTTTTAATATCTTCCTCTGACTTGACGTGATTCACAATTAGTAGACAAAGAGCAATTGCGGAGTAGTTATAAATAATAAACCCAAATTGATTTGATAGTGGTGAGTTAGAAAACCATTCAAGCCTGTTAAGACTGGAGAAATGTCCTACCAGTATTCCGACACTAATTATTAGAAATATGGTAACTATGTACCTCCGCAACGGCACACCGCGAAGAATAGTGAACAGAAAATTATTTTCGTGAAAAATTTGGCCTACAAAATATCCCAGAATTACAACTGCATTTAATCCAAATTGGTTAAAAAATATTGTTTGGAGAGGAATCAACAAAACTATTAAATTCAAGGCGAGATGGTTTTTGCCTAACAACCCTAGAATTGCGAAAATTAAAAAGAATACAACAATAATAGTTGAACTACTCATCTAATTTTAACTTTAGAAGATTATATAGACAATTAACACTATCAAGAAATTTTTTTGAATTATAGTTATATAAGAGTTCCACCCAATCCAGAAAAATTCCTTCGGTTTTAACATAGCTTATGTAGGCGTGTAAATAGTCTAGTTTATTCCTGTGTAAATTTGTAGAAAGGCTCTTAACAAATGCATCCGCGTCAGCATACCCGATAAATTCGATTGCATCAAGAAACTCGGGAAATCCGAAAGCATAAGTAATTTTGCCTAACATCGCTGCTTCCAATAGGGCTGTTCCACTGATACCTATAACCGCATTGCATTTTTTAACAATATCTTTTGAAGGAAAAAGAGGATCAATAAAATCAACGTTCGGTAGTTTTTTTAATTCATCATAATATCGATACGGGCGATCCCCAACCATCATGGGATTATCCTTTATCACTAAGCGATAATTAATTGGCAGTTTACTTGAAACGAAACGGATGATATCTTCTTCATAATACTCATTCGATAAAGTAAGAGTTGAACTTTCAGGTAATAAGTGTAAAGGGAAGTAAACAAAATCTCTAGCAGGAAGTTTTTGCGTAAAATCCACTTTTCTTAAAAATGTATAGCGACATTTATTGAAGAAACGTCTTAGATGATAACCCACCGCCTTTGATTCAACATAGTCCATATAACGCGGAAACCTAATTCGCTTTAATGGTTTATGAAGATAAAAATGCCGAAACTCAAATTTAATATTACGGTACATTTCCAAAAAGATGTTAAAAAATGCGAGACGATTATTTTTTACAAGGTCTTCGGTAATCGAGAAACCATAAGTACTGAACGCCTCAGACTTTTTATATGATTCTATGTATTCTTCTGCAATTATGTCATTTTTTTTATCCAGCAATTGAATGGCAAAATCACTATTACCTCCGTAGCCAAAATTCTCACTCATAAAAAAACGATTATCAATCCTTCCAACAGTCAATGTGAGAAAGCGGATATTTCGCTTTTTGGCTATTTGCCAGATTATATTTTTAATAAAATAATTTCGTTCAAGTGTGAAAATCACATCGGGCTTCACATCATCTAAATTTTTCATTATCCACTTAATTTGTCGCTCCACCCAATAGTAGCGTTGTTCATTGGAAACTACATTGTGGTAGTAGGGACGTCGAGATTTACAATTATAGACATGGTCCGTCATGATCAGTTGTTGAAGATTTTTCTCAACACAGTATTCATTTTCAAAATTTACAAGGAACTCCCAGTCAACTGAGTATTTGCGCTTTTGCTGTAAACTCACATACTCATCCTTTAAACTATAGTAGTGCTCTACCCCTAATTCTTTATAAACCTGGAAAATTTTTTGTGCGAAATAATCATTAAAATGCCAAGTATCAGCATTCATCATATAAACAATATGTCCTTCCTTTGTCAATCTCTTGTAAAGGTGGGACATAGCATAACTTTCAACTTCAAAAGGAAGTAGTATTATTTTCATGTTTTTTTGAAAAATCGATAATATTTTGTAAGAACTAATTTTATTTTATTTTTTTCTTCATCTTCAACAAAAAGAAGAACGAGCACTAAATAAAGGATAGAAAGATATGCTGTTGAGAAAATAATTAGCAAAAGCCACTTAAGCGGAATAAAACCAACAATAAAAAAACCCGGTATTAAAAATAAGAATATAATAATACAAAATATTTTCCATGTATTTTTTATCGGGTCCAACCAATGGACATTTGAATGCTTACAATACAGATAATAAATAAAAGGAAATCCTAAATACTGGGCACTAACCGTACCAACAATAACACCCATGAACCCAAGTTTTTGGACAAATATAATACTTAATATCAGATTGACTATTACCATTAAAAAACTCATTATCTGTAGCGGTTTTAGTTTACTCAATCCTATCATTACCGACCCCATAATGGCAGTAATAGGTGAAAAAAGAAACTGCGCCATATAAAGACTTCCCCAATATCCAAACCGCCCATAGTCCAGTCCCATCCAAAGCGTAATGAATGGCTTCATTATTATAATGAATAATGACACTAATGGGATAAGAATGATAATGAAATATCGGGTTCCTTTGACGATCATCTTCCGAATAAATAAATCATCACCTTTTTTTTGAGCTTCAAAAATCATTGGAGTAATTACCAACAAAAGCATCCCGTAAACATTGCCCCGGAAAAGGTAAGTAATTTTTGTTGTAATATTATAATAAGCAATGTTAGTAACAGGCAAAAAATACGCAATAATAAAATTATCTGTTTGCATCGCTAATGCAGAAATTATCTCAAGAATAAACAAACCAATCGTAAATTTGAATAACGATTTTCCCAATTTAGAATCAAAATTACTAAATGAAAATTTTAGATTTTTGACAACTGATTTTACATAAAATATGTAAATTGAATTAATTAATAATGTAGCAAGAGAGTAAACAAAATAAATTATTGGTAAATTGAGATTCAGGTATAAACAAGTAAGCAGCAGGATGAATCCAACAATCATATTTAATAAATTAATTATATTAATAAACGTGAATTTAATCATCGCAGTTAGGTAAGCTTGGAAAACATTAATCGGCCAAGAAAAAAGGATATAAAATGCGCCTATTCTTAACATGATGGAAATGACACTTCTTTGCTTTTGAGTAAATTCAAAAAGAGAGATGAAATAATCCCCACCCAAAAGTAGTCCACTTGAAATAATTATACCTATTGAACAATAAAACAATAAAGCAATATTAAGAATTTTGTTTTTTTCGATATTGTTTTCTTTATTCTCTGAAATAAATTTGACAACTCCTCCAGGGATTCCAGATGTAAAAATAGCAAAATAAGAAATAAAGCCCTGTACAAAAACCCAAACGCCATAATTCTCTACCCCAAAAAAACGAACAATTATGGGTGTAGTTAAAAAACTAATAATAAACATTATTATTCTGAAGAACATATTTGAGGACGTATTAGAAGCAAAAATATTGCTTCTTGACTTTTGAGTTTGAACTTTTTCAGTTACCAAACAGGGGCTCCACATCTTCTATGATTAGACTAGCCACAACCATATGTCTTGAACTATTTGGCAATAAGAGAGGTATTGCCCATTGATGATCTCTTGAATACATAATTGTCCTTTAAGTGGTCGAAGTGATATAATTATTCACCGAAAACACAAACACCTATAATATCAACGCCTATTTTTTATTGTTTCTACAAGAGACTTCTGAAAAATTCTAATTTGTCAAATTGAGCGAAGCGAAATATCTCTTTTTAGGCGATGAAAACATACTCTTCACTTTGTTAGAGTTACATTTTACTAATATTTCAGAAGTCTCTATAAATTAGTTTTAAAATTTTGCCTATTACTTCTAATACCAACATGATGTTAGAAACTACTGTACTTTCCCCATAGAGGCTTTGCATGTTTGATTTATTTTTTCATTGAATTTTTCATTAATATAATTTCACTGAGATTAAAGTCTAGGATATTATCGATATCTATTGATTCTTCCTGAGCCATAATATAAGCAATGGAATTACTTGAATAGTAACTTCTACTTTTTTGTAACAAATCATATTTTAAAACAAGTATGGCACCATTTGGAAGAAAGGACTTTGGTAATTGTTGTCTGTTTATTGAATAATTTAAATCATCAAAAAGATTTCTAATTTTATTGTTTTCATCAATAGTTTTATACCAATATGGGGGATGACTTGCTTCAACTAAAGAAATAACCGAATCTCCATTTTGACTATAGAATAATTCTACAGCCTCATCGATATGTTTTTCTTTTCTTAATGGTGAAGTAGGTTGCAATACAACAAAATCGTTTATCTTTTTGTCATATTCATTATTTAATTTATTCACAACAAACAAATAAGTATCAATCGCTAAAGAATCATCAGTGGCTAATTCTAATGGTCTCAAAAAAGGGACCCAAGCCCCATATTTTTTTGAAATATCTGCAATTTCTTCATTATCTGTTGTTACAATTACATCAGAAATGTATTCTGATTTTAAAGCTGCTTCAATGGTCCAGACTATTAACGGCTTACCGGCCAGCACTTTTACATTCTTACGAGGTATACCTTTTGAACCACCTCTTGCAGGAATTATTGCGGGTATTTTTTTTACCAACTCGTCCAGCCTCCATCAACTGCAATATTTTGACCTGTAACATAACTCGAGGATTTACTGGCTAAAAACACTATTATGCCTTTTAAATCTTCTGGATTTCCAATTCTTTTTAATGGTACTTTTTCTTCTAAAAGTCTAATAAATTCAATGTTTTCCTGAACTTTAGGGTTTGGGAAAGGACCCGGTGAGATTGCGTTAACTCTTATATTATATTTTGCTAAATGTACTGCTGCATATTTTGTTAGTTGAATTACCGCAGCTTTACCTGCGCCATAATTTGGAGGATTATTAAAACCGGAATTCCCATAAACTGAAGGATCAGGAGAAACCATTCCATACATAGAAGCTAGATTTATTATCTGTCCGCCACTGGTTTTCATGTACTTAATTACTGACTGAATACATCTAAAATAATTATTTATAGTGCCATCAATGCCGGAATTCCAGTTTTCTTCCAAAATAGTTTCTAAATCCCCTCCTTTTCCATAGTAAGCATTATTGACAAGAATCTCAATTTTTTTTTCTTCATCAAAGATTTTTTCAAAAACACTATCAATATTGGTCTTTAAGCTAATATCACAAGCCATAAATTTAACATCTAATTTTTGAGGAAGGCTCATTAGAAAATTTTTTGCTAATTCCTTATCGATATCCAAAACATATACTCTAGCCCCTGCCTCAGCAAGTCCTTTTGTAATTTCTTGCCCTAAATATCCTGTCCCTCCAGTAACAATTGCTACTGAATTCTTTAGACTAAAAAGCTCACTGTTTTTCATTTCAGTTCCAATTTGATGGGATCAATAATTCTTCTGGTATTGTTTCTCTGGAGATAATTTCGTTTACTTTAGAAAACATTTCTAGCTTAGGTATGTTTTTCTCAATTTCAATTAATCTTGAAAGTTGATCTGAATTATCAATGCCCACTATAACTTTATCTATTAAACTATTAGTTATTGCAAATCCTAAAGCAATTTCATCCAAATGCATACCATTATCTTTTGCCAATTCATTAAATTTCATTAGAAAATTCTTGAAAGCGAGTAATTTACTGCTAAGTTCATTGTAGTCTTTAAAAAATAAACCTTGTAAAAAGATGGAACGAATTAGAATTTCAACACCCCTCTTTTTTAATTCAATAAAGTAAGGTTCGAATCTTCTGTCTAATAAATTATAGGGCACTTGTAATATATCAAACTGAATATTTTCATTAAACAAAATTTCTAATTCGTTCGGAGAGTAAAGCGAAAAACCAATTTTCTTAACTTTATTTTCTTTTTTTAATTTTAGTAATTCATCAAAAGAAGATTTATCATTTAAAAAAGTTTCAAAGTTATGGTAGAGATAACTGTAAATAGTTTTGACATTCAATCTTTTCAATGACTCTATAAAATAACTTCGTACTTCATTACTGGTACATTTTGGAAGTTTTGAAATTATATTAAATACAGTTCCACCTTCTTCAATTGTTCTTCCCAATCTAGCTTCACTATTACCATATAAATAAGCCGTATCAATAAAGAATATTCCATTGTTTTTTGCCAATTCAAGAATATTTTTCATTTCATTTAAGGAAACCTGTCCAGTTTTGTTATTTATACCATAATTTAGACCAAATTGAGCTGTCCCAAGTGTAATTTTAGATGGCATCTTATTCGAACATCCCCCAGTCTAACGACGTACCTTTTTCTGCACTTTTCCTAAACTTTTTACCTAATATTAAATTATAATATTTTGGATGTAGCCCATTACCCGGTCTGATTGAACGGACATTTTCTTCTGTAAGATTTTCTCCGGCTTTCACATCTCTAACAATGAAAAGTGACCGTGCAAATATTCTGCTTTTTTCCACTTTTGGGGATAATTGATAATTAATAATACCTAATGCTTTTTCTACATTTCTGATTGATATTACCATTTGCTTAAATTCTTCCGGCTCCATAGAAAATGCTGCATCGGGACCACCAAGCTTTCTGTCAAGAATAATATGTTTCTCTATTATTTTTGCACCGAGAGCGACAGCGGCAATGGCAACATCGCTTCCCATCGTATGATCAGATAATCCGGGAATCACTTTAAAGGTATCTCTTAAATTTGGGATAGTTCGTAGATTCGCCTCATCAATTGGTGCCGGATAAGATGAAGTACATTTAAGAAGTGCAATATCATTATTCCCAACTCTTCTACATGCGTTGACAGCTTCTTCAATATCCGCCAAAGTTGCAATTCCGGTAGAAATAATAACTGGTTTACCTTTTGAAGCAATATATTCTATAAGTGGAATATCGGTTATTTCAAAAGAAGCAACTTTGTATGCCGGGACATCCATTTTCTCCAAAAAATCTACTGCTGTCTTATCAAATGGCGAGGAAAAACATATCAATCCTTCTTCCTCTGCAATCTGTTTTAACTTGGGCTGCCATTCCCAGGGAGTATAAGCTTCTTTATAAAGATCATATAGAGATCTTCCATCCCAGAGAGTTCCGCTTTTAATTTGAAAATATTCATTATTGCAGTCAATTGTAATCGTATCTGCTGTGTAGGTTTGCAGCTTAATGGCATCAGCGCCAACTTGTTTAGCTGCTTTAATAGTTTTAACAGCTATTTCAAAGTCCTGGTTGTGGTTAGCAGAGAGTTCTGCGATGATGAATACTTTTTCATCAATGTTGTGTTTCTGAATTTCCATATGCTCTATTACTATAAATAAATTTGAAAAATTGCTCTTGATTGATTAATTCATTTTTACTATAAACAAATCCTGTCTTGGAAAAACTTTTTATTGATGATACATTTTCTGGTCTAATTAGAGCAAAAATACTTTTAATTGCATTGTTCTTCCTCAGAAAACATTCTATTGCCCTTTTCAAAATAATTGCTGAAAGACCCTTTCCTCTAAAATCATTATGAATGCTTATACTAATTATTGCTTCTGGGGGAGAAATTTCAAACTTCACTTGACCAATAAAATTATTTTCAAAAAAAAATAAAAATATTTTATAATTGTCATCAGTCAATCTTATTTTTAACCACTTAAGATGATTTTGCCATTCGATAAGATTTTTTTTAATTGAGTTTGCTCTAACCTGTTCATCATTAGAAAGATCAAAAATAATTTTAGCATCATCGAAAGTTGCTTCTCTTAAAACTATGTTAGACATTAAATTTTCTCAGTCATCGATTATCGTATTGATTATTCTTCTAGCGCCTTGTCCATCACAATAAGTTGTATCATCATCATTGCTGTTTTTAATAATTTCATTGAAAGAATTTGTCACTTGTTCCAAGAAATCTTCATTATTATACCAGATTTCTTTTTTCAGAAAACCTTTTTCGATCCAACCTTTAAGATTATGTTTCTGATTTTCGGCAACTCCAATTGCTATAGTTTGTAAACCAATTCTCGCCAACTCATAAGTAGTTTGTCCGGCAGCAGTAATCGCCAAATCGCACTTTAGCATTAAATCAAGCATTTCTTCTGCATTTAATGAATGATAGTAATGGATATTGGCATTTTCTAATTCAGGAACAAACTTCTCAGAAACAACTACATGATAATTCATACTTGGGAATTCGTTAAACAAAAAAGCAAGCATTTTTGCGGTTAGATTACGAAAATCTTGTGCTCCAAAAGTTATAAGCACATTTTTTTTATTATTATTAAGTCTTTCAGGAATTTCAACATCCCAGAATTCTTTACGAAGAGGCACGAAATCAATACCAAGAAACAGCTTATGTTTTTCACTTTTGGGGTAGGGTAAATTTTCAGCACCGATAGTACCATTAACGATAATTCCAGGCAGGTAATCAAGACGAATAAAATCATCTAAATAAACAGTTTTTTTTACTGATTTAAATATTTTATTATATGTTTCTAATGGCGCTAAATAACTATCAATGATGGCAATATCATAATTTTTTATTTTAGAAATCAAAGTTTCTTCATTTTCCAGCCAATTAAGTTGAATTAAATTTACATTAGGGATGAATTTTTTACTAGTTTCATCACAATTTGCAATATAAAGAGGGCTTATTCCCTTTTCTTCAAAAGCTTGGCAAATGGAGAGACCGCGGGTTAAATGTCCGTAACCGGTACCTTGAAATCCTTCTGTAATTATTGCTACTTTCAAATAGCAAATTCTTTTATTTTTTTAACAATATAATCTACATCATCGTTGGCTAGTAATGGGTAAATCGGAAGAGATACTTCATTTTTGTAGAAAGATTCTGCCATCGGATAATCTCCTTCCGCAAACCCATAATTTGATTTGTAGTATGGCTGCAAATGCACTGGAAAATAATGTACTTGCAAACCAATATTATTTTCTTTCATCTTCTCGAAAAAATCTTTCTTGGAAATTCTTAACTCATCAAACTTAATTTGTAATGAGTAAAGGTGATATGCATGTTTTATACCTGCACTTAGCTCTGGAACGATAAATCTTTCATCGTTGCTCAAATGTTCATCATAATAAGAAGCAATTTCTATCCTTCTCTTGATGAAACTTTTCAATTTTTTTAATTGAGAAGACCCTAAAGCACACTGGAAGTCAGTTATTCTGTAATTAAAACCAAGTTCGTGCATTTCATAATACCAGGGCCCATCGTTTTTAGTTAAATACTTTTCATCTTTGGTAATGCCGTGAGTACGTAGTATCTTTATTTTTTTATCTAATTCAACATCATTAGTTAATACAGCTCCGCCTTCCCCCGTAGTGATATGCTTTACCGGATGAAAACTCATATTTACAATATCTGCAAACTTACAAGCATACCCAATATTACTCTCAATCTCAGCCCCAAGTGCATGGCAATTATCATTGACTAACTGGAAACTATATTTGTCTGCAAGTAGTCTAAGTTTTTTCCAATCACATGGATGGCCTGCAAAATCAACAGCAACAACTGCTTTAACTTTTTTTCCTTTAATTTGGTAATCTTTTAATTTTTGTTCAAGTTTATTTACATCCATGGTGTAGGAAACGGAATCAATATCTACAAAATCCGGAGTTGCACCAGCATACAAGATACAATTTGCACTTGCAAGGAATGTGATAGGTGTAGTTATGACAATATCACCTTGTTTCCACTCCAATGCCAATGCAATTAAATGGAGCCCGGCAGTTCCGTTTGCAACAGCAGAGACATATTTTGCATTAAATTTTTCTGATAGATCATCCTCGAATTTTTTAACGTACGGTCCTTGAGTAAGCCAGTCACCATTTAGAACTTCAACAACAGCGTCAATGTCATCTTGCTCAATTGTCTGCTTGCCATAAGAATAAAACTTATTCATCTAATCACCATAGATTATTTCTTTTGAGCCATCAACATTATTAAAAGTAAGTTCTCTTAATTCATCAACTGACAAAAAATGAAGATTTGTTCCGCTATTATATGCAAAACCAAACTCACAAACTCTCCCTTCATTTTTAGTGCTTTCCTTCCTAAATTTTTCAACATCCCAGAGTGGAGTTGAAGGAAGAATTACAAAATAATCTTTGAATTCAATCGTATTTAATGAATCGGTACTTGTTATCATCTCTTCATGTAGTTTTTCACCGGGTCTTATACCCACGACTTTAATCACTGCTTCAGGCGCTATAGCTTTTGCAATATCCAAAATATTGTACGAGGGAATTTTAGGTACGAATAATTCCCCTCCCCACATTCTCTCAAGATTTTTAATTACAAAATCAACCCCTTCCTGAAGCGTAATATTAAATCTTGTCATTCTCTCATCGGTAATCGGTAATACCCCATCCTTCTTCTTGTTCAAGAAAAAAGGAATAACAGAACCCCTACTCCCCATTACATTCCCATAACGGACAACAGAGAATTTTATATCGTGTTTTCCTTTGTAGTTATTTGCAGCAACAAATAATTTATCAGAAGTTAGCTTAGTTGCACCATAAAGATTAATCGGTGCCGCAGCTTTATCGGTACTCAATGCAATAACCTTGCTTACTTTATTGTAGAGCGAAGCATCAATAACATTTTGTCCCCCAATAACATTTGTTTTAACAGCTTCAAAAGGATTGTATTCGCAAGCCGGGACTTGTTTTAGAGCAGCCGCATGAATTACAATGTCAACATCTTCCATCGCACGTTTTAGTCTGTCAAGGTCTCTCACATCACCAATAAAGTACCTTATTTTTTCATCATAGGGTTTAAAGGTAGCAGATTCCTGCATCTCAAATTGTTTCAGTTCATCTCGGCTATAAACAATAACCTTTGAGGGTTCATATCTTTCAAAAATTGTTTTAATAAATTTTTTACCAAAAGACCCGGTTCCCCCGGTCACAAAAATTGTTTTTTTGTTTAACATTCTATAATTATCAATTCGATTTAGTTTAAGAATAATTTATCTAATAAAATTTAACAGCCAAAAATCTGAAGTAGCTTCAAACCTTTTTGAATTTAGTGCTTCAGCAATGTCATCCGCTTTTATCTGCTTTATATAACTCTTCCTGACATTTAAGACAGGTATTTTAGTTTCATCAACATCAAATCCGATTACGGTGAATCCTTTGCGGGTAAGGGTCAGTCCTAACGGCAAGCCGACATAACCAAGCCCCATGATACCGATCTTTGCAGTGTGGGAAGATATTTTTTTTAATAATTCATTTTTATAATTCACAAAATTCCCTATTCTATTGCTCTTTAGCTTTTGCCTCTTTACATTTTTTCAAGCGCTTGCTCAAGGTCAAATTCCTTTTAAATTCTCACCGTTTTCTCTGCGTTCTCTGCGGTTGAAATATTCTTGTTCTTTGTCACTTGAAACTATAACATTTCACTTTATCTGCCATAATCCATTCATCTTCACTTTGGCAGAGCCCTATTTATCTACCACCTGGTAGACGGGATTAATCCCCCTCTGCCTACTGTCTATGCACTTTCCCCTTGTTCACCACGCCTCAGGCGTGGCCACTCTCTCGAGCGAAGTCGAGGGAACTCACTCACTTCCGGGTCCTTCACCCCTTCCACAACGTCAAAATGGTAAGCGAGCTGTTATACCTTTTCATTGCAGCACTCTCTTCATACAGGAAAACTCCCCCGTAATTTACCGCGTCATCAAACCATGTATACGCTGAAACTACTCCCGATAAATGTTCTTCCGCTGGATAAACACCTGCATCTGAATATCGATAATGAGAAAAATAACTTGAGTTTATTGTATTGTTTTTTCTTTTTGATTTGAATGCCTGATGAAGCATACCGGCTTTGCTTTGATCCTCCGAAAGGAACTTTCCCTGTGGACAATTGCGAAAAGGGAATTGATCGTGCAATTTACACCACTCGACTTTTCCCTCTTTGCTGAAAATGATTGCGCATGGTGTCTCTCCCAATTCGGCGTAACGGAATGCAGTTGCCGATAAAGACATATCGAAATATTCCGCCGTTTCTCCAAGCATGTTAACCGTTAATCTTTTGGTTGCAACCTCTTCCTTAAACCATGCTTCCGGCATCAGGAGTTCCGCGGCAAATTGATTGGCTCTTAATTCCCTTAATCTGCTGCTCATAAATTGCCGGTAGATACAAACTTATCAAGGTGTTCAATAATGGCTCCGTTCGAATCAGCTTTTACTTCATTTGACACTACCGGTTTGCAAAGCTTTCTCTCAAGAAAAAAGTGCCCCATCTCATGCCCGGCTATAAACTTTACTCTGTGCCGGTTCGTTATGCCGGAATCGATAGTAATGATCCCTTCCCTTTTATTAAAAATTATTTTACCCTGACATCCTGCAAGCGGTTCAAACTTTAAATCCAATTTTTCAGCGTACATCAATTCTTCAAGATTGATGTCGTCTGGACATTCATAACAATATTTATTTAGCAGTCTTTTTGCTATGGTCTTTGGTTTTAACCCCATCGTCTACCCGGTTTACCCTTCATTTTTCCATCCGGTCCCATTTCCTGATACCTTAATCCCGGCTATAGTTTCGTTTCATCTCTTTTGTCTACTCTTTTTTCCCTTTCCCTTTTTTGCTTTCCTTCAAGTAGTTAAAAAGCTTAACATCGTCAATTTCATCCTGGGTCTCCCCGATTTCATTTTCTGGTTTCTTTTTGTACATAAATTGGAGTGACTCTTCCGGTTTGTCAAGAACCATGTTCCTCTGTACTGCTACAAACTCTTCAAGAGTATTTAAAAATCTTTGTTTTCTTATTCTCCCCTTTGCGAGCGCTAATTCAGCTTTCCGTTTTTTTAGAAAGTCAGCCGCTTTTTTCTCAAGCGCGTCAATGTTAATCCCTTTTTCTCTTAATGCTTCTTCTGCTTCATTATTAGTGAGTAACTGCGGATCAAGAAAAAACTCCATAAAGTTTTTTTTGTAATTCTCCGTTAACATAACTGCTCCCGTTATAAATTGTAATTAAAGCGCTTCTCGATCTTCCTGTTTATCCTCTTCATTACGGCAGTGATTTTATCACCGGAAAAACCGAGTGTTTTTGCTGCTTCATTTCTTTTGTCCCCTGCCAACAATCTTTCAAGGACTGCGATCTCTTCTCCCTCACTCCCTGTATCAAAGATGCTGAAAAGTCTCTCCCTCAACTCATCATTTTCGATGTTCTCTACAATAGCTTCAGAACCGTCTGCGTATAACCCCTCATCAAAAAATACTTCGGCTTCAAAGAGGGTAAACAGATTTTCTTCCGAGTCTTCCGTTAAAAGAGGTTTTCTTTTTCCGCACCGGAGTAAGGTTAATAATTCATTTTTTACATGATAATAAACCGAACTTCTGAAATACTTGTACGTTTTTAAGTAACAGATCCGCCTTCCTTCGTTTAATAATCCAAGTACTTTAAATACTAGATCATCCGGTAAAATTGATTTGAAAAGATATCCCGTTGTTCCTTCCCATTTATAACAATAATAAATGATGCCTTTCAAATCTTCTTTTATGAACTGTTTCGTAAATTTTAGGATTACCTCTTTTTCATTTATCGAAAGTTCTCTACACGGTTTTGCCGCTTCTCTCATTTCAAAGCTATTCTTTTCATCTCTCAAGGGGATTCCCCGCTGATTATGGTTGAATATTGTTTATTCTTTAAACGATATCAAAACACCAAAATTGCCGTATTACCGGAAGAAAAAAATATTTTTTTTGAATGGCAATTTCTTGCCGCTTCTTCTGTTTAAACTCTTAAAAAAGAGAACTATGTCATTAATCTCAATAGAAATAAACCGTCAACTCAGCTTTAAATCGATCATCCATCGATTAAAAGTCGATACCAAGTCGTTACAGAGTCGGTACAAAGTCGTTCTAAAGTCGATGAGTTACTTTAATCAAGTTAGCGATAACTTCTCCTCACTTTACCTTGGATTTATCATCACCGTTTCACTCATCCGCGCCCCCGCTCAATGAGTGGTCAGTGATCAGTCCACGGCGGCGAATCAGAATTCTGCCAATTGCTTACTGCCGATTGCCAACTGCTAACTTGTTTCCGTACTTTGCGCCCTTAGCGCCTCTGCGGTTAATTAATAACCAGTTTACAGTCCGCTGCGGCGGATCTGCATTTTGCCAACTGCCGATTGCCGACTGCTCTCTGTTCCCTTGTTCACCCGCCACTGGCGTGGTTACTTTCAACTTTATACTAATAAACTAAAGGATAAAAATCATGGCTCAACTAAAAAATAGATTCTTCGGAGAAATGACCGGCTCGTTTGGAGACGTGGTCTACCGCCGGAGAAACGGAAAAAACTACACGGCTAAAAAGCCAAAATTATATGCTGTACCAATGGACGGAAAATTCCAAATGCGTACGGCAAAATTCAGATTAGCATTGAAACTTGCTGCGGTCATCAACAGCATTCCGATAATTAAAACCATCTGGCAGCAGACCCTTCCTAAGGGTGCGACCCCGTACCAGAAACTGGTTTCGTTAAACTACCCGCTTCTGGGATTTAACGATGTTACCGGAATTTTGGAACTTGTACCTAAAGGGGGATTCGGCGCGAGGATTGATACCTCACTCCTTTCAAACGAATCACTTTCGGTTGCCCTGCAGCCTTTAACAGCGGCTTCTATGATCGATCCCGCAGTAGAAGTATCCATCATGCTCATCTCTCTCATCTTCGCAAAAAATCCTTCCGTTGAGGGGATCAATGCGTATGAAGTACTGCCGGTTTACTCACCGGTTCAGCCAATGGACCTTGTGGCCCAGTTGAGTTTCACTTCTCTTCTTTCAACTGCAGACACAGATACTCTGGCACAATACCAGGATAAGAAAATCTACAACACCCTTATCACGTTTGACGCATCGAACAACCCTGTTCAATATGCCAAAACGTTTATGAGTGGCGCTGCATAATCCTAACCTGATTTGGAACTCCTATTTTCTGAAAAGAAGATGGGAGTTTCCATTTATAAAATCTATTCTCTGCTTTGCTCATCTTTATATAGAATTCTTCGGTAGAATATTTTTCTTCAAACGGAGAAATCTATTTGAATTCCGATAGAATAACTTCTGACACGAATTTATGAGTAATGGATTTTTAAAATTGAACAGTAAACTTTACTTATATTGAAAAATGTCTTTCTCTGTGGCAGATCATTTTTGTTTTGCAGTTCCAATTCCCTTTTTACTTTCCACTCATAATCTTGCAGTTCATCGCCTTTGTAAGAAACTAATATGCAAAAATATCCACTTGATTATTCTAACTTCTCTATTCTCTTCTTTACAACTATTTTCTGATTACTG
>Ga0172379_10001844_pt1 | contig 40121 bp, 40 predicted proteins | sample GrowelOW334metaG_FD_119756 | JGI IMG/M metagenome (GOLD analysis project Ga0172379, IMG submission 119756) | Groundwater microbial communities from an aquifer near a municipal landfill in Southern Ontario, Canada - Groundwater well OW334 metaG | ecosystem: Environmental > Aquatic > Deep... | reverse complement strand
AGATAAAAATTATTCTTTTGCCGGAGATGACAACGTCTTATCAGCATCAACAAATTTGGGAACAGCGGCAAATAATAAAGTTGAAATTTTATATCCGAAAGAAGGATCTCTGATTCCGGGAAGCATTCCCTTAATCAAGGGAGTGGCCATGCCTTCGTCCAGAATTGAAATCACCGTTAATTCCAAAAAAACTTATTCCTCGATAACGACGAGTGACGGTAAGGGCAATTGGAGTTATCTCCTTCCTGAAAATTTGGAGCTGGGCCCGCATACGATCGTCATAAAGACAAAAGATCAGACGGGAAAAGAGGTCATGTTAACCAGAAAATTTACAATGATTGCTCAACAAGGTAATGAGGGACGGGTTTTAGGAACAGCATCAGGTGAACCGACGATCATAATCACGGCCACTCCGATTCCGACCATAGCTGCTTTTACTTCTCCTACCCCAACCGTTCCGGCAAACATCACAACAACACCGCCGGTTTCCGGAAGTAATTTTATGGGTACAATTTTTGGCAGTATGGCTTTGATCGTTATCGGCGGGGGAATTCTTCTTGCTTTCTGAGTTAATTTTTCGTTAAAATGAATTTATGGATGTTTTTACTATTTTATCCTACCTTAATAAGGTAAGTCTGATCGCTTTTTTTATCACAACAGCAGTGGTCGCTTATCAGATCTATAACTTTAAAAAAGAAAAAACCAAAGAACAGACGCCTTCAATTCCTGACTTTAAAGACAATAATAATTTTGCAGTTGCTTCGAATTACACCAATCTGCCGAGTTCTTTGACTAAAAAACAGACTAAATCTGTAAATTATTCAAAGTCCATTTTTTTAACTATTTCTTTACTGACGGTCATTATTGTTATCTTTGTTGTATCGTTGATTAAAAAGAACAGTGCCGTTCCTGATCAGGCATTAAAAAATTCTTCGGTTAAGGCGACAGCAACTCCATCGATCATCAAACCAACGGTTATGCCGACGCCAATAACTCAAAAAAATTTAACACCAACACCAACGAAAGTTGCCCCAACCGCTGTAGTTCCAACAGAAATAGCTCCGACCGAGATATTGCCGACTAACACCACCCCTACGGTTGCGGCGGAAATTGTTCTGGCAAATAATCCCAGCGTAACGCCTGCGGAATCTCCAACGGGATCTCTAACGGAAGCTCCGGCTAGCCAGCCGCAGGTCCTGCCGGAAACAGGCAGTGTCGGCAAAGTCCTTTTGATTATCGGTGCCGCCGTTTCAACGATCTTCTTCTCATTTTTTCTTTAATTTGTCGCAGTCAGTTTTTTGCGCCAGCCGGCAATCTATATATTTACGTACAATCCCTATGTCGTCGTTTACCGGAATTAAAACCCAACGGTAATCATATCTATTAAGATCTGTTTCCGGATTAACAAAGAAATCCTCGGAAAGAATTATCTTTTCCTGTTTGAAATTTCTTTTAAAAACAATATTTTTAAAAATAATCGCCAGCTGTTGATTATTAATGTCCCTTTTGACTAATTTATCGGCCAGATCATAAAGTTTTTTATATTGGGTAATATTATTTTTTTTAACAAAAGCGATCAATTTATTTTTAATAGCCTCAATGATTTTTTGCTGGCGTTTTTCCCGGGCGAAATCGTTTCCTTCCGAACCGATCGCATTACGGGAACGGACAAAATTCAAAGCAGTCTGTCCATCCATTAATGTCACCCCTTTGGTAAAAGAGACGGTTTTGTAGCGGCATTTATATTCCGGGTCATCATTGCAAAGATCGTTTTCTTTCCCGGCGATCGGAAACTTTATATCGGTAAAAGAATTTTCGACATTTACTTCAACTCCGCCTAAAAAATCGATCAATTCTTCAAATTGGTCAAAATTAATAGCAGCCCCATAATGGATAGGTTGGCCGATAATGGCTTGAATCTCGGCTTTGGCTAAAATAAATCCCGCCCCTTTTTTCTTCGCTTCACCGTAAGCATAAGCGGAATTGATCTTATCCTGCAAAGCGTCGCTCCAGATATCGCGGGGGATAGAGATAGTAACCAAATGATTAGTTTTTAGGTCGTAGCTAAGGACGACAATGGAATCGGAAAGGTTAGGGCCTTCGCGGTCGGCTCCGGCAATTCCCAAAAATAAAACATTGACGCGATTGTTGTAAGATTTTAATCCGTCAAGCGACAGCAAGGTTTTTATTGGAGAAACGTGAAGGGTTTGAGTAACGAAGAGATAATATGGGCGGAGGATAATTACGAGAGTTATTAATGCGAGGGAAGAAATTATAATTAATTTAGATTTGAGAGACATATTATTAATTTTCAATTACCAATTTGCAATTTTCAATAAATTTACAATGTTACGATTATCAATGTTTGAAAATTGATTAATTGAAAATTCAATGTAAATTGAAAACTGAAAATTGAAAATTAAATCCTCTATAATTATACTTCATGGACATTGATATTCTTAAACATCTAAATATTAAACAACGGGAATCGGTGGTTAATTATGGCGGACCGACGATTATTTTAGCAGGGGCCGGATCGGGCAAGACAAGAGTGTTGGTGGCCAAGGTGATCTACCTGATTAAAGAAAAGAAAATTAACCCGGCTTCAATCGTCATGATGACGTTCACCAATAAAGCGGCTGCGGAAATGAAGGAAAGGATCAGCCGGCAGTTGGGAGGGATGGTTAAACTGGGATATGTCGGGACCTACCATTCTTTTTGTGTCAGGGTTTTGCGGATCTTCTGGGAGGCGGCCGGGTTAAATAAAAATTTTATCATCTATGATGACGATGATCAAAAATCGCTTCTTAAGCAGATAATTCAGGAGAAAAAACTTGATAAAAAGACTCCCGGTTATTTCGCTTACTATATTTCTTTAGCAAAAAACCAGATGATCATTCCGGAAAAATTTCTGGAAAATTTTAAATTTCATCAATCAGCCCTGGTTGCCGATGTTTACTTTCAGTATCAGAAAAGACTGGAAAAAAACCGCGGCGTTGATTTTGATGATCTGCTTATAAAAACAGTTTATCTGCTTCAAAAAAAAGATGACGTTTTGGACTACTATCACAATAAATATAAATATTTTCTCGTTGATGAGTTCCAGGATACCAACTATGTTCAGTATTTATTGACGAAATTGCTGGCGGAGAGATCAAAAAATATTACCGTCGTCGGTGACTTTTCCCAGAGCATCTATTCATGGAGGGGGGCGGACATCACCAACCTGAAAAAATTCGAAAAAGATTTTAATGGAACCAAGACCTTTTATCTGGAGGAAAACTACCGGTCGACCCAGAATATCCTTGATTTTGCCTTCAGTGTTATTTCAAAAAACAACACCCATCCGATCTTGCATCTGTTTACCGATAATAAAAAAGGCGAAGAAGTGGTTTTTTACCAGGCCGATAACGAGCAGGCCGAGGCGGTTTATGCGGCTGAAGAGATCGTTAAAATTAATAATTCAGCCAGTATCAGCGATCCGCCGACCTTTGCCATCCTTTACCGGACCAACGCCCAGTCGAGAGTCCTTGAAGAGGTCTTTCTTCATTACGGAATCCCGTATGTTCTAGTCGGGGGGACGCGATTTTATGAAAGGCGGGAGATCAAGGATGTTCTCGCATATTTAAAACTGCTGATCAATCCTAACGAGTCGGTATCACTTGAACGGATAAAAAAATTGGGGAAGAGAAGATTTGAAAAATTCAAAGTATTTTATGAGGAAATGAAGGATAAGATCGAGACGGTCTCAACCGAGGAGATCATGGAAAAACTTTTTAATAAAGTTAATTATTTGGAACTATATGATAAGGAAGATGAAGAGGATTTTGGGCGGCTGGAAAATATCAAGGAGCTGAAATCGGTGGGAGTGAACTTTCCGAAATTGATGGATTTTCTCGAACAGGTCGCCCTGGTTGAGTCGGAATATTCGGAACATGAAAAAAATACCAAGGACAGCCGCCAGTTAGTTCTGATGACCCTTCATCAGGCCAAGGGGCTTGAATTTGACCATGTTTTCATCGTCGGCGTTGAAGAGGGTTTGTTACCTCATTCACGTTCAATTGACGATCAGTTCCAGCTTGAAGAAGAGCGCCGTTTGTTTTATGTCGGAATAACAAGAGCCAAAAAAATGCTCTACATAACCAATACGAGAAAAAGATTTATCTTCGGATCACAAGGATACTCAACACCCTCGAGGTTTATCTCCGACGAGCAGGTTTTATATTAAGATAGGTACCTTTTGTTAAATTTTTATTGTTAAAACAATCCGTGGTTGAGACTTTGTAGGTTATAAAAGATTGACAACCTTAGTAAATGAATAAATAATTAAATGAAGAAATAAACAAATGAATGATTAAATAAAGAAATAAATAAATAAAAAAATAAATAATCAAATAAACAAATAAAAAATGAATAAATATAAGAATACACCGCGGGATATTCATTCGAGAATATATAAGTTTGTCGTTAATTGTTTTAAAAATGTTGTTAAGAAAATATCAAAGACCAATGAGAGCTTTCCCATTATCAGTCAGATATCCTCGTCGTTAACTTCAATAGGTGCGAACGATCAGGAAGCAGACGGGGCATCTACGAAAAAAGATTTTATAGCAAAATATTATATTGTTAAAAAAGAAACCAAAGAAACTGAATACTGGCTTTTAATTATAAAAGACACAGGTCTTTTAAGCAGTGAAACGGTTAAACCTTATATTGAGGAGTGTCATGAGATTCTGATGATAGTCAGTAAGATTATTAACAATACTAAATACTAGTGAAATGTAAGAATAATTAAATAAAGAAATGAAGAAATGAATGATTGAATAAAAAAATGAATAAATACATTAATGCATTTGATTATTTAAACATTTATTTAATTATTTTATTATTTCTTTATTTCCTCATTCGTCCCTTTTGTTTATTCAATTGCGGACGATGGAATTTCGTTGGTGGTTTTTCTTATCTGATCATTGCTTTTCATAAGAGTCTGAAACTTTTTAATTCCCAAGTAGGTCCCCAAGATGATCAGTAAGAAAACCAAGATAAGAATAAAATCCCTCATATAAAAACAGTATAGCAAATAATAGATAAACCGTTAAATGGTTAAAAAACTTTAGCAAAGTGGTAAAATATAAGCATGTCAGAAGAAGCGCCAAAATCGATTCCTTCCCCTGAACTTCCGATAGGGTCAACTGTTCCAATTTTTGAGCATTCAAATAGATTTGGGACATCTTGTCCTGGACTCAAAGGTTTAGTTACACGGCTTGATGAGCTCAATAGGCCTGTAGAAGCGGTTTGTGCTATTGAAAGTTGTAGTAAAAAAGTACCTATTGATTGGTCGCAAATACAATTGAATAGAGAGGCTAAAGCTGCAAAAAAAGGAAAGACAGGTCGTACAAAAAAGCCGGCAATATAAAAAATCCATTTATTTTTTCGGAGGGGGAAGAAGTCCGGCGATTTTTCTGAAGACCAAGACGGCCAGGTTTCCGCCGGCAAAAGTGTACGAGGCTGTGAGAACCAATCCCGGAACTTGGGTTTGGCCAAGTATAATTGAAACTCCAACTGATATCGGCACCATCATCACCTGAACAGCGTCAAGTACTTTATTAGGATTAGGCGGTTTTAGTCGCTCGTTAAACATAAGCAATAATATTTTAATATAAAAAACATAAAATTGAAAATTAAATCATTGGAAATTTCTATTTTTTAGCAGGGGAACATGGTTTTGTTGATTGAGATTTTATGGCTAATCGTCTATATCTATGGTAGTCACCCCACGCTAACCAAAAGTCTGCTTGAACCGAACGAACTTTCTCACCAGTCGCTCCAAGTGGGATAGTTTTCCAAGTTCCATCTGGCATTAGATAAGAAATTCCTGGAGCTAGACCATTTTTTAGTTTTTCTTTCTTTGACATTAAGCTGTATTATACCCTAAAACGATCTTTTCTAAAAGGTTTTGTCATTCATTATTTTTCATTTGTGGATTTAATATTTCCCCATTCTTAGCCTTAAATTGTGGACTATAACCTACAAAAATGTTAGAATGTTTTCCATGAATCTGAGCTTTGAAAGGATGGTTAAAACTCTGATACTGTCAGAGTTGAAATCCTTCCGAAGTCTCTTGACCCTCGTAGCTTATAGCGAAGTGGGTTGACGAAGGAGGAGGAGAAAAATAAAAATATTATATTTTATAAAATCGAATCATAAAAAATGAAATACGAGAATATAGATGAAATTATAATAAAATTAAAAGAAATCAAAGCATTGGGTTACGTTAAAACTATATATAGCCATGATGGAGGGGTGGGAAACACACTTGAGAAATTGTTGGGAATTCCAGAAAATAACTTGTACTTACCAGATTTGGGCTCTGTGGAAATTAAGGCAGCAAGATTGAAATCAAACAGTATGTTAACTTTAACTTCAAAGGCTCCTTTGCCACGAGGTACTAACGCAAAATTGTATGATAATTTTAGTTATCCTTCAGAAAAAGACGGATTAATAAAATGTTATATAGATATATATGGAAATCGTACGAATAAACATGGCTTAAAAATAATTTTTAAAGATGATAAATTAGTTATTGAGAATAATAAACAAATTGAAGCTCATTGGATTTTAAAAGACCTATGGGATCAATTAAACACAAAGGCTGACAAGATATTGCTAACAAACGCTTTAACAAAAGGAGAAAAAAATTCCCAAGATGAAAAATTTTATTACTTTGAAACTTATTTATTATCAGGGTTGCGTTTCAATAGATTTAAAGATGCCATTAAAAATGGAAAGGTTAAAGTAGAACTAAGAATTGGGATTGACAAAAGTGGTAAAAGAAAGGGGAAAGTGCACGATCATGGCACAGCAATAAGAATATCTAAACAAGACTTTCTTCATTTATTTGACGAACACACCCAGTATATTTAATACTATTTTTGTAATATAACAATATCTTCTGTAGACATTGTCTTAATCCATTCAACGCTGCCATCAGCCAATTTAAATTTTGAAGAAATAGGATTATTTTTTGTTGGAATATTTCTTCCAATTGTAATCAAATGTTTCATTTTAAAATCGTTAGGCATATTTATTACCATTTCTTCAATTATTTTACTAGTAGGGATCCTGATTCTTCTTACAGCTCTATTACCAATAACAATGCAGGCAATGCCTCCTTTTTTTAAAATTCTTGACATTTCTTTAAGGGTTAAATATAGATCAACCATAAACCATTCAGTATCATTTGCTCTTTCCTTATCTCGCTCTTTAATTTCGTTTAATTTTAATTTAAGAGTTGGGGATTTAATTTCTGAAATTAATTCTGAAGGTCTTCCTCCTAATAATATTTTATCTATCTCATATATTTCTTTTTTCTTATATCCTAGCCAAATCAAAGAGTATCTAGAAAACTGCCCATAAGCCACTGTTGTTTGACTGTCGCCATATGGTGGGGAAGTAATAATAAGATCAGTAGAGCCTTTCTTGTATTCTTTTGGCAAATATCTAGCATCTGATTTAGTAATAATAACTTTATTTCGTAATTTATTTTGTTTGCAATAAATATAAAAGTCTGACATTTTACTAATATATTTTTCAGTAATTTCGTAAAATTTACCATATACATCTGGCTTATATAAATCAAGCTTATTTGGGGGAATTCGATAAATCTTATATTCTCCACTTCTCAAATTTGATGAGTCTCGAACTGTTGCGGAAAAACAGACGAGGAAAAAATCTTTTTCGCTTTTTAAAATATTCAACTCATTAATACTTTTTTTAATAATTGATAAATCAATAAGGACGTAATCCTTAAACCAATAATGTAGATTAGTTTCTTCAATAGAATTTTTTATTTCAGGATCAATATAATCTGGATCAATATATTTATTTTTTAAAACATTTATTTTTATTTGCTTAAATATTTTGGCTAACTTATCACCTCCAAGTGGAGTAGTTCTTACTTTAGTTAATAAAATGCCTAAAGGATTCAAATCGTTTCCAATAGAATCTCTACTATTCAAAAATGCTTCCGTTAAAACTGTGCCCGAACCAACAAACGGATCAACAATAAGATCATTTTTGTTTGAAAAAGCCAGTATTAAAGCTCTGGCTATTTGAGGAATCATTCTTGCTGGATACTTATGAATTCCGTGAGTCATATATTGAGTATCATGTCCCTTAAAATCCCAGTCACTCTTGTTAAGTTGATTAATTATATTGTCCATAAATTTCTTATATTATAATTCATATATTTTCTAAATGTTTTATTTAGTTATTTAATTTGAATATAGGTGAACGTTAGTTCAATTACAAGCACATTTTTTTATAGGATAGAAAAACCAAAAAATTCTTCAGAAGCAGGATAATTAAACTTCATTTTTCCTCTTGTAAAGCTTTAAAAAGAGAGTATAAATATAATAATTAGTTATTAAAATAAGAAATGACAACTAATAAAATAAGTGCGGTATTTGATACAGAACTTGAAAAAGTACTAGTAGATTTGAATCTTTGGGATGATATTCAACAAAAAAATTTAAAATGTTATTTTTGCCAAAATTTAATTACTCTAGAAAATATTCAATATATCCTTCCTATCAAAAATAAAATTAGAATTGGATGCAATAAACCAAAATGCGTATTAAAAATTTCATTTTTTACTAAAAATGCCTTTTAGCTTAAAAGATATAGACAGTTTTATTAACAATCATCCACGTTTGGGTTATTTTATTTTATTTTTTTTACTATTTTTTTGGATTATTAATGAATTGGTAAAAAACCATCCACTATATTTACAATTATTAGCGAAGATTCTTATACCATTAGCAAAATTATTTAAATTCAAAAAACTACAAAAAGCTGCAATAAAAAGTGACATTCAGGGTAAAATTAATTTTGTCACTAATTTAATCTCAAAAGAGATTCCTCACGAAGCCATCAGACCTTTAGAAATTCAATGGATAAAAGATCTTGCAAACACTAATTTTATACAAGAAAATAAAATTTTAGTTAGAATGAAACCTGTTGATAGTCAAGATGAAAACCTCCTCAATGTTGCTCAGCCATATTTAGAGTCAATATTAATTCCTAAATCCCGACTTTTGATTCAAGAGACCCAAAAAAAAGCAATAATTTATTTTACTACTAAAGAAATAATATCAAGCAACGAAAATTTATTAAGAAAATTTCATGAAGAATATTATCTTCCAGACTGTAAAAAACATCAATCAATTGAAGAATATTTTAAAAAAATTGATTTAACCTATAAAAAAGGACTATTTTTTAGTATAGGGATAACGGCTCTAGAAGAAGCAGCAAACAAACATAGATTTAAAAGAACAGATCTTGGAAGTGATTTTGCTCAAATATTAGATCACCTTGTAACTTTTATAAATAAATTAAACACTCAAAATAACATTAATAGTGAGCTTAAGTGGAATTTTTTAGGTAGTGGCATCTCATATGGTTTACTTTTAGTGGCACGACCAAATGTTGCCATGATTGGCAAGATAAGTCCTTATGTAAAAAGGGCAGAGGAAAAATTAAAAATATGCGAAATGTTATTTATAGTTTTTAGTCATCGTGAGAAAAATTTTGGTTATCAAGTTGCAAATAATATAGAAAGTGAATTAGATATTAATTTTGTTGAAGAATTAAAAACAAAATTTGACTATCGCGGTGAAAATAACGGCATAGTTAGAATATATGTTAAAAAATGATTATTTATATAATGGTGAAAATTTAATTAAAGTATTGCTTTACTTCAAAATTTGGGCATGTACAATTTGTTACATGGTTTGACTTCTTGGTTTTATTTTGCGAGCATTAATTTATGGATCAGAAGGGAAAGTTTGTAACTCCACAGGCGAAAAAACTTCAAGAAGCTCTTGAGAACAGGGGAGTGAAAGTTGAGATTGAACATTTTGACGGTCATAAACATGTTGATCTTTTTCTTCCTGAAGCGCGTGTGAATATTGAAGTTGACGGACTTTGGCATTTAGCCAATTCTGAACAAATTATACGAGATTTTAACCGGGAGTATCACGACGACAGAAAAGGATATAATACACTGCATATTCAAAATGTTGTCATCGATCACCATTTAAAAGAAATCGTTGAAGGAATAGCAGAAATGGTTCTTAAACGAAAACTAGATTTTCTTTCAAAGGCATAATATTTGACTTTATCTTTTCACTGCTTCATAATTAAAGCGTGGTAGACAAACAAGCTGAAGTTCTTAAAAGATCATGAGCACTAGAAAAAATAAGAAAGAAGAATATTATTATCCTGTAAGCGAACAGGCGGCAATAATTGAGAAGACTTTGAATTCTTATGGAAGAAAATAAAAACTACGAGTTTCATGCAGGTTTTAAGTTTCTTTTTGAAAATGGTATGTATGCAATCGGTTGGGCTTTTTGGGACAATAGCGGGGAACCTCCTTGGCTGCTTGGTTTTACCAATATGAAAAAGCCGGAAGACCTAAGACGGTTACTTCCAAAGAAAACCTCAAATCCCGAACGAGTTAGAAGAGTAAAAAGCGTTAAAAAATAATCTTCAAAATTTGACTTTATCTTTTTACAGCAAGTAAAATTTGTCAGAACAAAGAAATTTACAATTTACGAATTTTCAATTTTCATTGGATGAATCAATTTTCAATTATCAAACACGTTTATTAAGGGAGTTTGTTATTTTCTGGAAGATCATAGTTAAAGATTGAGCTTCTTGCCAAAGAGGGAGTATTTTGTCTTTTAGATTTGAATCAAACACACCTAGCATTCTTAACCAATGCTTTGTCTCTTGGCATTCTTTTTTGCAGATAAATATTTTATTTCTAAAATCACTTCTTGAACTTGCTCCATTAGCCTCCATGTAGTTGGCTCCGATACTTGTTGCTGATCTTATAAGTTGATTAATGATTGGTCTTGAAATAGTTGTTTCTTGAATACTTTTACAAAACACAATTATTTCTCCGCCAAACTTTGCAGTTCTTTCTTCCAAATCGTAAGCTTTTGTAAATTGAATCATGGCAAATTTATTGAAAATTGTAAATTGAAAATCGAAAATTGTCTACCGCTTATAACCTACAAAAATACGGAAAGAAGAGATGGAAACGGGATAATTTCGTCGATATACCATTAGGGAAATCGATCTTCAAAATTTAATTCAAGCAGTTAGGTCTAAATAGTAGTATGCATCGTTTGGATCGCCGCTATTTTCTGTATATTTAAAATCAAACAGTTCAAACATTTTATTTTTTGCTTTAATTTTAAGATCATATCTTTTCATGTCTCCCAGTAAATAAGGTTTAATGGGAAAACCAATTACACCTTTTAGATTAAGTTTTTTGGCAATTTCGATCATAGTCTGCATCATCTCTATCCTAAAATCAGATCGTCCAAAACGATTCCTTACTTCACTTGACGAAAATTGTTTTGGCCTGTTTCCTTGGGGGGTGTGTCGAATGACCATTTTATCATTCTCAACATCAAAACCGCAGACAGCGACTGTTTCTCCTGTAACTTTATCAACCTTCTTCAAACCAAATTCACCGTCAATCAGAAACTCGTTTTTTTTGCCCTTTGATCTTAATCCGGTGCACATTTGTATGGTTGAATCAACGATTAGAGGAGTTTGATTCGAGCAAAGAATTTGCAAGCTTTCCCTGTTTTCAACAACAGGTAAAAAATTCGTAGAAATTCTTTGTCTTATTCCTTCAACTTTACTCATGAAACAATTTTAACAAAAGATATTCCCTTACGTAGCATCTTTTTTAAAGATTGACTTTCAGATCACGGTTTGGAATAATAATTTAAATATGCAAGACGAAGGAGAGATAGACATCGAAGGTTTAAAGAAAGAAGCGGAGGCATTTAACCAGAAATTACAACTTGATAAATTAAATCAGCTGGTGAAAATTGATCAAAAAGGAAGTCTGGGTGGCAAAAAAAGAAAATCAACGATCGATATTCCGGGAACCAAAGCAAACCGGGCAGCAAGTGATCTCGGTTTTGAAGTTCTACCTCCACCAAAGGCGACACCTTTAAAAAGTAAGTAAGAAAATAATTTTCAAAATCTGACCTTTTTAAAACTTTAGTTTTTCCAAGGCGCTAATATTGACTTTTAAATTTCACAAATGTATAATCTCGGTAAATATGCCATCAATTAGGTCGGAAGTTTTGAATTTAAAATCTCCATCTTTAAGAAAAGACTTAATTGATTATTCACGATCTCCTGAAAGAAAAAAAGCTTTAGCTGCTCAGTTTAGATTCAGCGACTTTATTGAAAGAACAAAAGCGGGCATTCCGCTTGAACAAAAAGAAATATTCGGTTTTGTAAATAAAGTAACAAGTAAGGAAATCCAAGACGTCCAAACAACAGCTTGGTTAATGGCGGTCAGAATGAGAAACGAAAATAAACCGTTAACAATCGAAGAAACGACTAATTTGACCTTGGCAATGGCGGCTTCCGGAGACATTTTAGATCTTAGTGAATTTGGTCACGTTGTTGATAAACATTCGTCAGGCGGTGTCGGAGATAAAACAACATTGGTGGTTGGACCGATTGTAGCTGCTTGTGGTTTAACGGTCGCTAAAATGTCAGGAAGAGGGTTGGGGATAACAGGAGGAACTCTAGATAAAATGGAAGCAATTCCGGATATGAAGGGGAAAGTTCCCGGCTTAAATGTTAAATTGACAGAGGAAGAATTTAGACGACAAGCAAAAGAGATAGGGATAGTTATTACAGGTCAAACGGGGACGATGGCTCCGGCTGACGGAATTCTTTATGCCCTTCGTGACATTACCGGGACAGTTGACAGCATCCCTCTCATAGCTGCTTCAATCATGAGTAAAAAAATTGCCAGCGGATCCACCGATTTGGTGCTGGACGTTAAAGTCGGAAAAGGTGCTTTTATGAAGACCGAAGAAGAGGCCCTTAAATTAGCGAAAACAATGGTCGAGATAGGAAAAAAAGTAGGTATTAATGTCGTTGCCGAAATTACCAATATGGATCAACCGCTTGGCGAAGCTGTCGGCAATGCGCTTGAAATTGTTGAGGCAATAAGGATTTTAAAAGGTGAAAAAAAACCGGATGATTTTAGAGAACATTGTATTGAAACTGCTTCAAGAATGCTGATAATTTCCGGGGTAGCGGGAAATATGAACGAAGCGTATTTAATGGTTATGAGAACTATAGATGAAGGAACTGCGTTAGAAAAATTTAAACAGATGATAAAGGCTCAAGGTGGGAATGATCAAGTGATCGACTCTCCAGAATTAATGACTATAGAAAAAGAATACCCAGTAATTTATGAAGAAGAGGAATCTATTTATATCGCCGACGTAAACGCTGAGACAATCGGAGAGGCGGTAAGAGATCTTGGAGGGGGAAGAATTAAAAGTAAAGAAGAAAAAATTAATCATGCCGTCGGAATGAAAGTTAAGGCAAAGGTCGGAAGAACAATAAATTATGGAGAATCTTTAGGTTCGGTTTATTGTGATGATCCTGCAAAAGCCGAAGCAGCAATTCAATCGTTAAAAAACGCAGTGACTTTTAGCAATCAATTTGTTGAAACCCCAAAGATTACCAGAGGAACTTATCCTGCTGTGATCTAATATCTTTTTAAAGTTTAATTATAATATCTACATGTTAATTAAAGTTAAAGTTACTCCGGAGGCGAAGAAAGACGGGATCGTTAAAAGATCCGAGGATAGTTATCTGATCAGTGTCAGAGAAAAAGCGGAAGGGGGAATGGCTAATCAAAAGGTAAAACTAATCCTAGCGGGTTATTTTAAAATCGCTGAAGGAAAAATACGGTTAATCAAAGGCGGCAAAAGACCGAATAAGATCTTTGAGGTGATGAATTGGTAAATAAAACAAGTATTTACTATAATCAGACTACTATGGCGAGCCCTGAGGGAAGCGGCGCTGCTACGAAGGTTGAAAAACATGAACAGGTTTATGTATTTAAGCCGGGGCCTTATGTGATTTATCCGAAGGACGGATGGAAAGGGACATTAACATCAGATGTTGAAGCGGTAAAAACAGGTGGAAAAACTAAGGGATTGACAGGATATCGTAGCTTGACAGAAATTCATTTATTTCACAGAGGGGCAGACGGTGAACCTCATTATTGGCAAAGATCAATAGGCACCTATTTTGGAGCCTATGCAAAAAAGTCTCAACTGAAAAGATAAGAACTAATAAATATTTATAATATTTTCTTTGTTATAATTTAACTATCCTTATGAAAGACAAGAGTGGAAAAGTGTTGTCGATTGTTGAGGTTTTTGGAAAAGTTATCAACAGGATAAAAAATATCTGCCTTGAATTTGAGGTTTTTCTTCTTCATCTGGTCGGCTGCGTTCCCTGCCACTGTTTCCGTCGGTTTTTTTACCGGATAGCCGGAATAAAAATCGGCAAAGGATCAACCATTCACACGAAAGCCAGATTTTACGACCCCAGAAATATTTCCGTCGGGGCCGACACGATCATCGGTGAAGGAGTTGTTCTTGACGGCCGCGACCAACTATCGATCGGCAGCCACGTCGATATCGCCACCGAAGTGATGATCTATAACAGCGAGCATAATATCAACGATGAAAATTTCGCCGCCGATAACGGAAAGGTAATTATTGAAGACTACGTTTTTATCGGACCCAGGGCGATCATTCTTGCTGGAGTGACAATCGGCCGGGGAGCCATTGTCGGCGCCGGAGCCGTCGTCACCAAAGACGTGCCTCCCTATGCAATCGTCGGAGGGGTCCCCGCCAAAATAATCGGGGAGAGAAGGAATAAAGATCTTCATTATCGACTTGGAAGAGCGAGATGGTTTAGATAAGCTATAAATGGAAAAATAATTAAATAAAGAGATGAAGAAATGAATGATTGAATAAAAAAATAAAGAAATAAATTCATTTAATCATTTAGTCATTTATTTTTTCATTTTATTATTTATTTATTTATTTATTTATTTATTCGCCCGTCCCCACAAGGTATACCGCTGCCCAGGGTCGGAAGTTGGAAAAGAATTTCTCGTCAATTACCTTGCTGTTTCCCTGAAATACTTTATAAGTAAAAAATGCCTTAGCACCTCCGGCAGCAAAGTCAATCTGCTTAGTCACTCCTTTTTTTAAAGTCGGATCATCCTGGTATTTTGGCGGAAGCGCCGGAACAACATCGTAGACAGTTGCTTTCGAAATTTCTATCCGGCGGTTATCCTTTTTTCCGAAAAATTTAAAATATAACAGATTATTTTCCGCATCAATTTCCGTTTCTATCAAGATATATCCCGGAGTATCATTTTTTATTTTCAGATCAACCGTCGGTCCGTAAACGGTGGCATCAAAACCCGGCTGGGAATCATTCTCATAGTAACCGACCCGGTAAGCATGAGCGTTGCGTTCGATAATGGGGAGACCGGCGTTTAGAGCCGCGCGGAATAAGGTTGTTGATACCTGACAAACACCGCCGCCGTCGCCCAAAACCGTTTTTCCTTCTTTGATAACGTAGGCCGGCTGATACCCTGTCAGGGCCGAGATATCCCCGACGGCATCGTTGAAGGAAAATACTTTTCCCTTAGGAATCAAAACTCCGTTAAATTTTGAAGCGGCCAGGGTCAGATTGTGGACTCTTTGGGCGATAGAGTGGGTAAAATCCGACTTGCCCTCGGCGATAAACTCCTCAATTCCATACTCGTTAATGTCCGACAATTTTATTTCCGGTTTGATAACCTCAGAACCTAACGTAATTTTTTTATTTGAATTATCGGCTTTAAAATCAGCGATAGCTTTATCAAAATCCGGCAGAAATTGATTAGATTTAATTTTTAACCCGTCGGTCTCTTTCCGGAATTCAACAACTCTTCCTTTTTCAAATTTAAAAAGAGCATTTTTTGCGGCCAGGTTGTATTTTTCCTGACTAACGTCCAAAAAATCTTTAACTTCAGAATTGTCATAAACGATCTGACTTTCGAAATAATATTTTCTTAAATTAAAAATTGCTAAAAATTTTTGCAGATATTTTGAAGGCTGATTACTTGATCTTCCGATCAGATACGCCCTTTCGGCGATGGTATCTCCGTCATATTTTAATCCAAGGTTTTGAGCGGAAAAAGTTGAGATAGGACTGTCAGCATAAAAAACTGTCACTGACGCATTATTTAATTTGGAAGATTTTTTTTTATAAAAATTGACAACCTCTTCCTTTGTTTTTAAACCAAAATTCTGTTTATCCAGGTAAACGTTCGGATAAATTTTATCGCCGATATTCTTTTCCTGTTTTAAAAAAATAAAAGATGTAATACCTAAAATACTGAAACAAAAAACAGTTAGTAAAAACAAGAAAAAATTACCTCTAACGTTCCTAATATTTGATATCATGATAGTATGGATGATGATAAAATAATTGGACAAGAAAATCAACCTGACCCAAATCCTCCGGTTTTTGAAACCGTCACCGAAGAAGCGGCGCCGGTTGAGGAAGCCCCCCAGGATTTAACAACAGCCAATATAGAATCTGCACCGCCCGATGATCTGCCGCCACCGGTTTATCAGGAAAATAAAACTCAGTATATTTTTATAATCGGCGGGGCAATTCTTTTTTTAATTCTATTTATAGTAATTATTCGGGCAATCTTTTTCAGGAAGTCAAACAGCAAACCGGTTAATTTAATTTATTGGGGTTTATGGGAAGACAAAGAGATGATCGACCCGTTGATCACAGCTTATCAACAAAAATATCCGAACATTAAAATAACCTACCAGAAAATGAACCCGCAAAGTTATCGCGAGAAACTGGTAAGCCGGAGTAAATCTGAAGGGAATACGGCTTCTACGATCGAGAAACCCGATATTTTCCGGTTTCATAATACCTGGCTGCCGGAAATAAAAGATATCGTTGCCCCTTTGCCGCCAACGGTGATGAGCGGCGACGAATTTGACAAAACTTTTTACCCGATCCATAAAAAAGATCTTAAGGTTGGTAATTATTATTACGGACTTCCTTTGGAGGTCGATGGTTTAGTATTGGTTTATAACCAGGGTCTATTCAAAAAAGCCGGCATCTCAACCGTTCCGGCAACTTGGGACGATATTACCGAGATAGTCCCCAAGCTAACCGTTAAAGATCAGGCAGGCAATTTGATCACATCAGGAATTGCGTTAGGGTCGGCCGGGAACGTTGACCATTTTTCCGATATTTTTGGTTTGCTTTTATTACAAAATGGCGGATCACTAAACAAACTTAATCAAGATGAAGCGGCCGGAGCCTTAGAAATTTACCGGAAGTTCAGCGAGCCGCCTCAAGGATATTGGACCGAGGATATGCCGAATTCAACCACTGCTTTTACCCAGGAAAAAGTAGCCATGATAATTGTTCCTTCGTGGGAGATTTTGTCGATTAAAGCAGTTAATCCTGATATAGACATGAAGGTAGTCCCGGTTCCGGTTGTTCCGGGGACAGCTTCGCTTTCAATTGCTTCATATTGGGTTGAAGGCGTGTCAAGATTTAGCAATAATCAGCTGGAAGCCTGGAAATTTTTAAGATTTTTGAGCGAAAAAGAAAATATGACCAAACTTTATGAAATTCAAAGTAAAACCAGGCCCTTCGGCGAACCATATTCCCGAATGGATTTAGCTCCTCTTTTAGCTCAAAACCCATATCTATCAGCCGTAATCAAACAAGCTAACAATTTATATTCCTTACCTTTGATCTCGAGAACCTATGATAATGGTTTGAATGATGAGATAATAAAATATCTGGAAAATGCCGTTAATAGTACGATTTTGGGGGTTACTTATAAGGAGGCTTTAGAAACGGCTAAGGCAGGATTGACGCAGGTGTTTACGAAGTATAATATTAGTGAATAAATATGAAGATACCATTTTTTTCCAGCAAAGCCGATAAGGAATTTTTTTTAGGAATATTTTTAAAGGAAAATCAGGGGATGGTGATGATATTTCTGAAAGAAAACGGCCGGTTGGAATTAGTCGACCGGGAAAAATTTTCTTATACCAACGGTTGGGAAAATTTAACCAACGATGTTGATGAAGCCCTATATAAATTAGAAAAAAACCTTGACCTTGAAATTAAAAAAACAATTATTTTTGTTTACTCGCATTTAGTAGATGAAAAGATCGGCGACATAAAATCAGTTTATTTACAAAAAATTAAGCAGTTGATCAAAGCCTTGGACCTTCAGCCGATGGGGTATATAGAATGTTTTGAGGCGATTAGTTTTTATCTTCAGAATGAGGATAAGATTTCTTTAAATGCCTTGTTAATTGAAATTGATGAAACGCAGATCGGAATATTTTCCTACAAAGGCGGAAAGCTTGATTCAAAAAAAGTTCTTGGTAGGACGGATAATATAATCGCCGATCTGACAGAGGGTTTTGAAGAAATAAAGAAGATAAGCCTTTTGCCGGCCCGTATTATTTTATATGATTCCGGCAACCTGGATGACACAGCAACTAAAATATTAAGTCATCGCTGGAGCGGAGATTTTTTTGCCCAAATTCCTAAAATTGATATTCTTTCGGAAGATGAAGTGATTAACGGCTTGATGAATATATTCGGAGAACAGATAAAGGGAACGGCACCGGTAAAAAATGAGGTAACCGAAAAAAAAGGAGAAAATTTTGGCTTTGTGATCAATGAAGATATAGGAGAGAAAGAATTGCCAACCCCCAAAGTTATTTTACCAAAAACAGATTATATCAATAAATTCAAAAAATTAACCGGCGGTTTTTTAGCAAACCTTAAAGGAAATCTATCGGGGAAAATATTTTTAATAATAGGTATTTTAACAATAATGCTTGGGTTATTTGCTAATGAATATTTTTTTCATAAAGCCCGGCTGACCGTTTATCTGCCGACGCAAAATCTGGAAAAAAATGTCAAAGTAGAATTAGACTACCGGGCCTCCAGTTCTTCGGCAAGTTTTTCCGAAACAATCAACACAACCGGAAAACAGGATATCGGCGACAAAGCCCGGGGTCAGGTGACGATTTCTAATTTTGATGATAAAGAAAAGGTTTTTCCCAAAGGGTCGGTTCTTCAAGCGGCAAAGTTAAATTTTATATTGGACGCAGAGATAAAAGTTGCTTCCTCCAGTTTGACTGCGGACGGTTCAGCAAAGCTGCCGGGTAAAAATACCGGTGCGGTCACGGCGGCTCAAATCGGACCGGAAAGTAATCTTCCAAAAAGTCAAAGATTTGCTTTTGACGGGCTTTCATCATCAACCTATTTTGCCGTTAATGAAACGGCTTTTACCGGAGGAAGCAAAAAACAAATACAAACCGTATCTAAAAAAGATCAGGATGATTTAAAGACGGTCATAATGAACAAAGCCAAAAAAGAAATTCCTTCAATTAAAGTTTTACCGAATGAGGCAGTCGCTTCTTCGATATCAGAGGTTACCCTCAGTAAAATAGTTTTTTCGAAGGAAGTAGGCGAAGAGGGTAGTAAATTGACCCTTCAGACAACTGTCGATACGACTCAATATCTATACGATAAAGACAGTTTTCTAAATAAAGTTATGGTTTTATTTAAGCCGGAAGTAAAGGAAAACTACAGTATTGAAAAGGGAAATGTTTCCTATAAGGTAAATAAAATTGTAAAAGAAGAAGATTTACTAACGATTGATGCGGAAGTTAAGGCAAAAGCGGTTATAAAAGTATCAACCGACGGAATCAAAAAAAGTATTTTAGGGAAAAATCAATCAAAGGTTAAACAAATTTTGAAGGACCAGTACAAGATTGACGGTTATAACCTTGATATTACCGAACCTTTGCCAGTTTTGAAAAATTTCTTACCTCTTTTCTTAAAAAATATTATTTTGGAAAATTCCAGTTTATAAATATGGCTCTCCGCGTCTATCTTAAAAAAAAACATTATACTGCCAAAAGGAAAACAGTTAACTTTTTTTCCTATATTTTTTTGTTTGCGGGGGCAATGCTTTTATTTTGGTCTTTTTATCCGATCGTTTCTTTTACAATATACTCGAAATTATTTTTAAAAAACAACATTAACGCCCCGGTCTCCGATCAGAACATGGCTTCGTCTTTGAAAGATGCCAATTCTATATTAGGCGCATTTAATATTTTTTCCAATAATCTTCGTGACTATACTCAGGCAAGTATTTGGTTCCCTGCATCTCCTCAGTTGAATCAATTGTCACAGTTGACCGTCAAAGAATATACTTTGTCAATCCCGAAGCTCAATATTAAAAAAGCCCGGGTGGTTGTTGGAGGTGAGGACTTGACAAAAAGTTTGGTCCATTATCTTCCGAGGTCACTGCCGGGAGAATATGGCAACGTAGCTATTTTTGGACATTCTACCTTACCCCAGCTTTATAATCCTAAGGATTATAAAACAATATTTACCTATCTTTCTTCCCTCGAAAAAGGAGATAAAATATTTGTCAATGTCGGTGAATTTGAATATCAGTATGAAGTTACGACTTTATTTATTGTAAAACCGAAAGATATTTCGGTGCTTGAGCAAAAAAAGGATGATTCTTATTTGACATTAATTACTTGCGAACCTCCGGGAACTTGGCTGGAAAGATTAGTGGTAACTGCTAAACTTACAAAGATATAGGTGGCGATTTGTGATTGAATAAACCTATAATATATGATAAAATTCACGACATGGGAATAATCCAAATACTATATTACATAGTTAATTTCTTCATTTTTATTGGTGAAATTACAGAAAAGATCGTAAAAATACCGGTATTTTTTATTTTTAATTTACTGGATAATTTATTTAAATTTATTTACCAAAAAGTATCCGGTATAAAAATAAAAACTCCAAAAATAAAATTACCCAAATACAATTTACCGCCTATTTTATTCGGCAAACAACGGATTTTAGAAAAAGTAAAATATTTTTTCCTAGGTTGTTTGGTTACTTCAGTAGTTGTCTTATTTCTCCAATCATATTTTTTTATTAAAGATCTGCCGTCACCTTACAATATCGGAAAAACAAACTATCCTTTATCGACCCATATTTACGACCGGAACAATACTTTGTTATATGAAATTTACCGGGAGCAAAATAGAACGCCGGTAAAGTTAAAAGATCTGCCGCCCTATGTGGTTCAGGCGGCGATCGCGATTGAGGATAAAGATTTTTACCGGCACCAGGGTGTGGCGATTTTTTCAGGAATGGTGAGAGCGATTAAAGAAATGGTTATTAATAAAAATTTGCAGGGCGGATCAACCATTACTCAACAACTGGTAAAAACAGCTTTATTAACTCCTGAAAGAACAATAACAAGAAAAGTCAAAGAAGTGATCTTAGCTTTATGGACAGAAAAGATTTTTAGTAAAGATCAAATTCTTGAAATGTATTTAAATCAAGTTCCTTATGGAGGCTCGTCATACGGAATCGAAGAAGCCTCAAAAACTTATTTTGGAAAAAAGGCAAAAGATTTGAGCTTAGGAGAAGCTGCCTTGCTTGCCGGTTTACCGCAGGCTCCATCTTTATATTCTCCATATATTAATCCTGAGGCGGCTAAAATCAGAAGAAATGAAGTTTTAAATTCAATGAAAGATCAGGGATATATCAGTCAGGAACAAAAAGTAAAGAATGAAAAATTAGAAGTCGAGGTACTGCCGCCAAAAATAGCCATTCGTGCACCGCATTTTGTTTTTTACACAAAAAATCTATTGGAAAATTATTACGGTATCAAAACCGTTGAAGAGGGGGGGCTAAAAGTAAAAACGACCCTGGATATTAAAATCCAAGAAGAAACAGAAAAAATTTTGAAAGAAGAACTGGAAAAAATTAATTATTTAAATGTTACCAACGGCGCCATCTTAGTTACCAGACCGTCAACAGGGGAAATACTGGCAATGGTTGGTTCAGTTGATTATTTTAATCAACCATTTGGTGCCTTTAATGTCACAACGGCACTACGCCAACCGGGTAGCTCAATTAAACCGATAATGTATTCTTTAGCTTTGCAAAAAGGCTTTACCGCGGCATCGATCCTTGATGATTCTCCGGTGGTTTTTAATATCGCTGGATCTGAAGCATACCGGCCGGTAAATTATGACAACAAATTTCACGGTAAAGTGCCTTTGCGATATGCATTAGCCAATTCCTACAACATTACTGCTGTTAAAACCTTAAACAGCCTTGGTGTAAATAATTTTATTGATTTTGCGGCAAAAATGGGTATCAGCACCTGGAATGATAAAAGTCGTTATGGTCTATCTTTAACACTGGGGGGCGGAGAAGTAACTATGATTGATATGGCTGAAGCTTTCGGAGTTTTAGCAAATCAGGGATACAAATTGCCGATTAATTATTTTCAAAAAATTGAAGATAACGAAGGTAGTATAATCCGTGAAATGACGCCTTTTAAGATCAGAGAAGTTGATCCGGCAATAGCATACATCATCAGTGATATTTTATCCGATAATTTTGCCCGGACTTTTGCATTCGGGCCAGGTTCCGCTTTGGAAATTCCCGGATATAAAGTTGCCGTTAAAACGGGAACGACCAACGATAAAAAGGATAACTGGACGATCGGCTATACTCCGGAATTTTTAGTGACCGTTTGGGTAGGTAATAATGATAATACTCCGATGAATCCATATTTAACCTCGGGGATCACCGGAGCGGCTCCAATCTGGAACAGAGTGATGAGCTACTTGTTAAAGAATTATGGAACGGGCAATAAATGGTATGAAAGGCCGGATAATGTTGTCGAAAAAAGCTGTTTTTACGGAAGAAAAGAATTTTTTGTAAAGGGAACGGAAAACACGGTTAACTGCTCTCAGTCATCTTTATCCGGTCCGACTCCGACGGCAAAGCCTTAAAGAAATGAAGGAATGAAGAAATAAATAAATAAAAAAATAAATGTATAAATAATCAAATATATTAATTTCATTTAATTATTTCTTTATTCGGTCATTTATTTCCTTATTTCTTTATTTTATTATTTATTCATTTTCCAGCAGATTTATTTGGGATTTTATCAAACCCCACCAGCTGTTGAAGAACTTCCGGAATCTTAATGCTTCCATCTTTTTTCTGGTAGTTTTCAAGAATGGCGATCAATATTCTAGGGGATGGAATTGCCGTATCATTTAGAGAATAGCAATATTCGGTTGTGTTATCTTTTTTTCGATATTTTATTTTAAGTCGGCGGGTCTGAAAGTCACCCATGATCGAATTGGAGGCAATTTCTCCATAGCCTTTTCTATGAGGCATCCAAATTTCCGTATCAAATTTGAATATCTGCGGTTCACCCATGTCTCCGGTACACATCAAAAGCCTCCGGTAAGGAATTTTAAAATCCTCGAGAATCTCTTCGGTATTTTTCTGCAGTTCAAGGTGAAGTTTTTTGGATTCCTCAATGTCAGAACCGGCAATGATCACCTGCTCAACTTTCCAAAATTCGTGAACTCGATACAAACCTTTGGTATCTTTACCGTAAGCTCCGGCCTCCCGTCTAAAACACGGCGAGAAAGCAACAAATTTTTTAGGCAAGTCGGATTCTTTTAATATTTCGCCGGAAAAGTATGAGGTAACCGGTACTTCAGCCGTTCCGGCAAGGTACGCATCTTCATCATTTAGTTTGTAGACTTCCTGCTCTCCCCAAGGGAACTGGCCCGAACCGAAAAGAGTAAAACCCTTAACGATCGACGGAGCTATGATTGGAACATAACCTTTTTTCACTAATTTTTGAAAAACGTAAAAAAGAATTGCAAATTGCAGTTGGGCAGCTTGATTTTTTAGAAAATATCCGCGGAAACCGGAGACCTTTGATCCCCGTTCCAAATCAAATAGATCAAGCGATAATCCTAGATCTAGATGAGACTTTATTTCAAAATCGAATTTTGGAATTTCTCCCCACTTTTTAACTTCCTTATTTCCGGATTCGTCTTTCCCAACCGGAACTTCAGGCAGCGGGATATTTGGAACAAATGAGACTAATTGGTCTAATTTGACCAATGTGTCAACAAGAGTTTCCTCAAACTTTTTTAATTCTTCTTTAATTTGTTTACCGCGGGCAATCGTTTTTTCATCCGGTTTACCATGAGAAGTTTTATTTCTTTCTTCACGAAGAACTTGAATTTTTTGAATAAGTTCCCGCCGTTGATCATCGAGTGTTAAAATTTTTTCAATATCAATCTGACGGTTTTTGTTTTTTGCCGCTTCAATAACTTTGGATTTATTTGCACGGATAAAATCAAGGGATAACATATTTGATTATCATATCAAATTCCGAATCTTTTTTGTTAATCTCTTCAATGCCTTCAATCTGTGATTAATTTGTTGATGTTCTTCCTTAGTCAAATTGTCATAATATTTATTATATTTTTTGACGATAAACACTGCCCGAAAAGGATATCCGGTAGTTCTTTTTGAAGAGGGAACCTCAGAGATATGTCCGGCTATTTTTTCTGTCTCGAAAATAATTTTATTGGTTTGAGGATCATAAAAACAAAGACAGGTTTCAAGAAAAGAGGTTCGTTTTAAGCCGTTACAACCCTTCAATTTTGATAGGGTGTATTTAATAAGTTCTTCATCGGAGGCTTCGTACCCTAACCAACGCCGCGATTTAACTCCCGGTTCATTATCAAGATAGGGAATGATCAACCCGCCGTCGTCAGACACAACCGGTAGGTGGGTCAGATCAGCATAAAATTTCGCCTTTATGAATGCATTATCTTTGAAAGTTTTACCGGTTTCTTCCGGTTTGGTCTCCCCCACTTTTACGTCGTTTAATGTTAAGATCTTTATTCCGAGACTTTTTAATTCTTGCAGGACAATTTTTATTTCAGCTATTTTACCGGGATTGCCCTATGCAATTAAAATCTTTTTCACTTTTATGTGGCTGAAACTATTCCGGCAAATTCTACAGTACCGCCGCAGTATTTTAATATCATATTGATGGATTCTTGAAGGGATTTTTCAACTTTCTGTCTGTCGATATCAAAAATACCATCGATATTAAGTAAAACATCTTTTGTTTCTTCGGTTACCGCAGTTCTTTGGGCGTCACGGTAATTAAAGTCTATATTATATCCGCCCGATTTATCGAAATAAGCAAGCTCGATCGATCTGAATTTAGTCGGCTCCTTATCTCCCAATAATAGAATCTCTTCTCCTTCTTTAGGAAAACGCATTACGGTCGGAAAATGAAACTTATCATAATCAAAAGCACCAACTGATACGCGGTTTTTCATAACGATCAAATTGTAGGCATCAACGCAGGTATTTATCTGGTACAGATCTTTTTTTTGAGAAATCCTTCTAAGCAATGCTTCCGGAGACGGCCGGCGTGAATGCCAATCGACCCCCATTTCTTTATATAATTTCCGATAGGTCAAAACTTCAGGATAAGAGCTAATAATTTCATTAGACAAATCGGACTGTAATTGGACAAATTTGTTAATTTCCTCATTAAGTTTTGGGTCAGATCTTTTGATACTGATATTTTTAATTACGGCAATTCCAATGTTGATTGACGGATATTTTTGAATAACTTTTTGGTCTATAGAAAATATTTCCCGTTTTTTAAGGGTAGGAAATAAATGAGCGGTTTTTGTTTCCTCGGTTTCTTTATTTTTTGCTATTAGGCTGATTACTTTTTCTATACCTAATTGTTTGATCAGGTCCCCCGCTTTTGGGCCGAAAGATTTACCGGTCAAAGTATTATAAAAGGCGGAAAAGGCCTCTCTTGCCGGAATGTCCGCTTGTTTTATACTTTCAAAAACCGCTAATTGAGGATCAGCAGCTTGTTTTTCAAGATTTTCTTTCAGGATTTTTAGAAACTCTTTTTGTTTTTCGGTTATAGAAAACGGTTTGGCTGTCAGTTCGGTTTTATCTCCTTCGTACTTGTCCAAATATATCTTGGCATATTTTATTCTTTCGTCAAGAATTTCTTTTTCCTCCGCAGTCAGTTGTTTTTTATTTTGGGTTTCAAAAGAAGCCAACAGATCATCGTTTTTTGTTTTTAATAAATTGGCAATGGTCCTAAATCTCGGTAAATATAATCTCTTTTTTGGCAGAGGTTTTACTTCAGAAAGTTCGATAATTCTCGCATAGTCTGCCGCCACTTCCCCGGCTTTATCTTTGGGCAGTTTATTTTCCAGCTTTAAAAAATAATTATTCAGGCACCGATCATAATCATCAAAAAGATTGGGGATCGTATCGCCTAAAGGATCAAAGTCAAGATGAGTTTTTATTGGTGTTCTGACTAATAGAAATCTGAGAAGTTCAGGTGGTAATATCTGTGATATTTCTTTAGCCGAGCTTCCGATACCTTTTGAAGAAGACATTTTTTTACCGCCGATCGTGAACCACTCATAACCACCGAGGGCATCCGGGGCAACGGTACCGAAAACCTCTTTACAAAAATGAACCCCCATATCATACGATCCGCCTGAGGACATGTGATCTTTCCCCGATGACTCAATAGTAATTCCGATTACTTTCCAATGAGCCGGCCAGTCCAGTTTCCAAACGAGTTTTCCGTTTTCGTTGATCGGTTCAACTTTTCCCTCATAACCGCAGCCAACCGCCCATTCAACCATTTTTGGCTCACAACGGTAATAAACATATTTACCATCCCACTTAAAAACCTTAGTAGTTCCGATCTTTCCGCATTGTTGGCATATTGGATTATATGGATACCAGTCCGCACCTCTTTCTTTTTTAACTACCTTTTTATAAATATCGCGAACAATATCGGCTTTATCGAGCACCAGTCGAATTACATCGTTCATTTTGCCCGTTCGATGTAGTTCTGACGACCAAATAATTTGCGGTTTGCAATTAATTGAATTGAAGACTTCAATAAATTCCTGTGCAAAGTATTCGGCAAAAGATTTAAATCCTGGTTCAGGGCTTGGTATTTTATAAAGAGGCTCCCCCATATGCTTGCCCCATTTAACTTTATCAAGATACGAAGGCATTCCGTCCATTGGATCCATATCATTAAAGACATAAGAAAATTTAGCATTCACCCCGATATCTTTTAGGGCTTTATAGATAAGATCGTGGACGATCACTCCTCGGAGCGATCCCACATGGACTCGCCCTGAGGGAGTTTTCATATCATCAGCCCATTCAAGGGGTAAGTTCCTTTCCTTTAATCTTTTTGCTTCGCGGTCTGCCCAAATCATATATATATTGTATCAGTTAATTTTCAATTACCAATTTGCAATTTTCAATAAATTTACAATGTTACGATTATCAATGTTTGAAAATTGATTAATTGAAAATTCAATGTAAATTGAAAACTGAAAATTGAAAATTCCAGCAGATTATTTAATCTCGACTATCTTATATTGAATTTTACCGGCAGGAATATTTACCTCAACTAAATCACCAATTTTTTTATTGATCAGCGCCATGCCGATGGGAGAATTTTGAGAAAGTTTTTTATTCATCGGATCGGCTTCAAATTCACCAACGATTTGAAAGGATTCGGTGTTTCCGCCAACCTCGACCATAACGGACGATCCGACCTGAACTTGATCACCGGCTTGATTATTTTCAACGATGTTGGCATTATCAAGTATTTCTTCAATTTCCTGGACCCTTCCTTCAACAAAAGCCAATTCTTCTTTAGCAGCTGTATACTCGCTGTTTTCCGAGAGATCACCCATAGAACGGGCTTTGCTCAATCTTTCGATCGCTTTTGGTTTTTTATTTTTTAACAGATCTTCATGCTCTATTTTCAAGTCATCATAACCTTTTTGTGTCAGCTGTATCTTTGGCATATTAACAAAAAACCCCTCGTAACTCAGGGGATTAATGTTAAAATAGTACTAGATTTTAAGGTGAAAGTCAAATCTCGGCGCGTTCGTCTAGCCCGGTCCAGGACGGCAGGTTCTCATCCTGCAAATCGAGGGTTCGAATCCCTCACGCGTCACTAACAAAAATTTACTTGATTATTGAGCTTGGCCTTGAGCTTCTAAAGCGAATATTTTATTATGCCATTCCCAAAACTTTCCCTGGTCTTCCGCACAAAGAGAAGCCTCGGCAGCTTTCTGGGCAAATGGATGAATTTGGACCAGAGGAAACTGTTTAAAGTAAAAAGTCACATCGTTCTTATATTCTTTCAACACCTGTTCAACCGTCGGGAAAGCCCGAATGCAATAAGGACATTGAAAGTCAGAGAATTCAACAATGGTCACTTTGCCGTTTTTGGCACCTGTTGAAGTCGTATTTTTGACATCAACCGTCTGAGCGGCAGGATTAAAGCTTAAATTTTTTGGATCAGAACAATATTGCTGTAAATCGGTTGAATAAGCAGTACATTCAGTAGAGGCGGTTCCATTAAGCTGCTTATCAATGATCTCTTTAAAAAACTGGAAAGGAAAAGCTCCGGCTAAAAACTGGCCGTTTATAAAAAATCCCGGCGTTCCTTGAACACCAAGACTTTGTCCGTAAGCGGTTTCTTTTGCGACCAATGTCTTTTTTTCACCGGAATCAAGACATTTATTAAATTTTCCGGTATTAAATTTAAGCTCCTTAGCGTATTTCTTAAGATTATCAACAGATAACGGAGACTCTTGTTGAGCGGTTCCTGTGCCGCTTCCGGCAGTAATTTTTTTCTCCAAAGCAAACACCTTGACCGTCAAAAATATTAAAAAAAGTGTGATCACTCCCATCATCACATATAGGATGTTATTGTTTGATTGGGAATAATTAACAGAAGGCAGGACCGATTCATTTACTCTTTTAGCTCTAGCCATAAGTTTATTGAAATTGTAAATTGGTAATTGAAAATTAATTATCTTATAACTGTACCGTTTTTTAATTTTTTGTCAAGGGGGATAAGGGCAAATTTTTCCGGATCATCGGCAACAAGAATCATTCCGCTGGAGGTACGACCCATCATTTGTTTAGGTTCCAAATTAGCAAGAACAATGTATTTATTTCCGATTAAATCTTCCGGTTTATAAATTTCAGCCAGTCCGGAAAGAAGTTCGACCGTTCCATAATCCTCTCCGAGATCTACTTTCATCACAATTAATTTTTTTGATCCCTCAAGAAGTGACGCTTCTTTAACTTCGCCGATCCGAAAATCCAGTTTATTGAAGTCGGAAAAAACCACAATATCTTTTCTCATAGGGTTAAGAATAATTCATTTATTTAACAAATTCAATTTCAATATATAAAATATTATTGACAAACTATTTTTTCTTTTATAAGATAAAGCTCGAAAATAAAAATATGTCTATAATTGACAGTAAGACCGGTAAGGTTAAAAAAAATTATTCTGTTAAGCAGCTAAAAGAAACCGCCAATTATCTTCGAGGAATGGACCTGCTGGCAATAAATTGTTCTAAATCAGGACATCCGGGTGGAACCTTGTCAATAATGGATATAACTACCGCCTTGTATTTAAGGGTAGCTAAACACGACCCAAAAAATCCTAATTGGAAAGACAGGGACAGAATTATTTTTTCTGCGGGACACAAAGCACCGGCTCTTTATCTAGGATTAGGAATCTCAGAATATTTTCCTTTGGAAAATGTAGTGACATTACGAAAATTTGGAAGTCCTTTTCAGGGTCATCCACATTGGCTCAAGTTACCAGGGGTTGAGATGTCAACCGGATCACTTGGTCAGGGTCTTGGAGTAGCGGTCGGCTTCGCTCTTACTGCTAAATTAGATAAAAAAAATTATAAGGTTTATGCAATCACCGGTGACGGTGAATGGGATGAGGGTTCAATGTGGGAAGCAGCTATGAGCGCTTCAAATTTTAACCTTGATAATTTAATAGTGATTGTTGACCGGAACTATTTACAAATAGACGGTAACACGGAAGATGTTATGAAATTGGGTTTAATGGAGAAAAAGTTAACGAGTTTTGGATTTCATGTATTTAAAATAGACGGACATAACATGGAAGATATCATTAAAACTTTTGAAAAAGCTAAAAAAATTAAAGGGAAACCGGTGGCAATTATCGCCAAAACCATTAAAGGGAAGGGAGTTTCGTTCATGGAAAATAAAGCCGGCTGGCATGGAACTGCACCCAACGATCAGCAGTTAGCCGATGCTTTAAAAGAATTAAAGCTGACCAATAAAATTGATGTTATTAAATTTAAGGAAAAAGCGGCCGCTTTTCAAAAAAACATTGACAAAAAAATCAATGCTCATGTGCCAAAATTTTCAAAAGATTATTTTTGGAATAGGCAGGAAGTGATGAAAATTATGATGGAGCCGACAAGATTCGGTTTTGGAAGAGCACTTGAAAAAAATGGAAACAATGAGAAAATTGTTTGTCTTGGGCTCGATATTTCCGACTCTGTAAAAATAAGTGATTTCTATAAAAAATTTCCGGAAAGAAAACCAAGGTTTTTGTCAATGGGAATTCAAGAGCAAAACGCAACGACAGTCGCCGCAGGCTTGGCTAAAGAAGGTAAATTGCCAGTTATGTCGACTTACGGAGTTTTTTGTTCACAACGAAATTCCGATCAGATCAGGACAACTGTTTGTTATGGAGAATTGAATGTTTTTCTTGCAGGAGCTCACGGCGGGATTTCGGTCGGAGCCGATGGCGCGACACATCAGGCATTGGAAGAAATTTTTACCGTTGCTTCTCTCCCGAATATGAAATTTGTGATGCCTTGCGATTCTATCGAAACTAAAAAAGCGACAGAGCATCTTTTACTAAAAGTCAAAGGACCAAAATATTTAAGATTTGCCCGCGAATCAACTCCCGTGGTTACCGATGAAAAAACTCCTTTTATTTTTGGAAAAGCAAATATTTACCGCTTCCGGGGAGTAAAAGATAATTTTAAAGATGCTTTTGATGTCTGTCTTGCTTCTAAATACAAAAGCGAAAAAGAAGAAGTTGCCATATTTGCTTGTGGGCCGGAAGTACCCGAAGCAATGCGGGCGGCTTGGATTTTAAAAGAGCAGTATAAATTAGAAACAAGGATAATAAACATACACACAATCAAACCGCTCGATAAAGAAACAATAATTAGGACTGCCAAAGAAGTTAAGATTATTGTCACGGCTGAAGAACACCAAAAAGGTGGGTTCGGTAATTTAATTGCCTCAACCATAATGGAAGCGAATTTAAAAAACACTCCCAAATTTGCAATGATTGGTGTCGAAGATCGTTTTGGTGAATCGGGTGAACCTTGGGAATTATTGAAGGCTTTTGGATTAACAGCAGAATTTATTGCCCAAAAAGTTATTAATCTGAAAAAATAAAGTGAGATTTGCCAACGATTTGGATGTTCTTTATGCTGAAGGTGCTTTTGTTTGGGGAGACTACGCTATAAATCAGGAAAAATTGAGCGGCAAGGCTGTTTTAATGTTGCAAATCGGTCAACCTGATTTTCTTCCTCATCCGCTGGTTAGGCGAGCAATTGCTGATGCATATAATGAGGGAAAGACAGGGTATGGTCCACCTTTAGGCTTGGACGTCATGAGAACTGCCGTCGCTAAGGAAGTTCAAACATATTATAAGAAAGCAAAAATAACTAAAGATAACGTTGCCATTACTTCTGGCGGCGGCAAGTCTGCTATTGGTGTGATCTGCCGGGCCTTGATTAACAAAGGAGAAAAAGTACTGGTACCCTGTTACGATTATCCCGGACACTTAGGCGGTATTTCCGATGTCAAAGCAGTCTGGAAACCCTACAAACTGTTACCGGAGAAAAATTACGACATTGATATCGTTGATTTAGAAAAACAAATAAAAAAAATCAGACCAAAAACGGTCATTCTTTTATCACCGGGGAATCCGACCGGAGGTGTTGCGTCCTATGAATCGCTAAAAAGGTTGGCCTTTTTAGCAAAAAAATATAATTTAACAATAATAGCAGATGAGATTTATCGCGGCCATGTTTTTGATAATAAATTTATTTCAATCATGGATTTTCCGGGAATGGATAAAAGAACGGTTATTATTGACGGTCCTGGGAAAAGAAACTGTTTGCCTGGTGTAAGAATGGGATATATTATCGGTCCGGCAAAGTTTATAGACGGTCCGGTGCGGACTATTAATAATGTACGGTTCAGCTGTCCATCAACACCTCTTCAATTAGGATTAACTAGAACAATGAATAATCCAAAAGTCATTAAATATATCAGTAAAATGAGGAGTGAGTTTAAAAAAAGAAGAGATTATGTGGTAAAGGCATTAAATTCAATGCCCGGAATTTTTTGTCCAAATCCCGGTGGAGCTTTTTATGTTTTTCCTGATATTTCAAAAATTGGTTTAACGGGGGAACAGTTTGCAAAAAAATTATTAAAAGAAAAAAATGTCTGTGTTTTGCCGGGCGAGTCTTTTGGTGGAGGAATGATTGACCCAAAAACAAAAAAACCTTACGGAACTTATTGTATTAGAATCTCAATTGCCAGTTCGATTGAAACTTTAAAAGAAGCATTGAGTCGAATAAGGGACTTTATAGTCTCGAATCATTTGGCGTAAATTCGGAATAAATTACTTCCGATCTTTTCAAATTTATATATCTGTACCTTTCCTATTTCTGATGTATTTTTTACATGAGGTCCGCCGCAAAATTCCTTAGAGTAATTGCCGATAAAATAAACTTTAACCATATCAGGGTATTTTTCCCGGAAAAAAGACTTTGCTCCAAGTTTTGATGCTTCTTCTTTTGGAACAATTTTAAATTCAACCGGCAGAGATTCTTTTATTTTGCCGTTAATTATTTTTTCAACTTGACTTATTTGTTCTGAGGTTGGTTTGTTAATCGAATAAAAATCGAATCGCAGCCTTTCTCCTGTTATATTAGAACCTTCTTGTCTTACGGAACTACCTATTGTGTCAAAAAGCGCTTGATGAAGCAGGTGGGTAACGGTATGATATTTAATTGTTTGTTCCGATTGATCGGCTAACCCCCCTTTAAATTTTCCGACAGATGACGATCTTGATAGTTCTTTATGTTTGGTAAATTCTGTAACAAATTGTTTTTTGTCAATCATTTGGCCTTTTTCCCTAAATAATTCTTCAGTTAGTTCGTAAGGAAAGCCAAAATTTTGATAAAGGTCAAAGGCAATTTTTCCGTCGACCTTATCAATTTTTTTTATTTCCCGAAGACCTTTTGTGATGCTTAAATTAAATTTCTTTATTTCTTCAGCGATAATTGCAACAACTTCATCTTTAAGTTTATTTCTCTCAATTCCTTGTGACCCGTCATAGGTTGCGAGAACCCCGTTATCGGCAATTTGGGAAAAATCGGTTGTTTTTCCGTCTGTCAGTTCATACATTTTGATAGCGCTTCTTCTAAGCAGCCGTCGTAGAACGTAACCATGCTCTTTATTTCCCGGCATCACTCCACCGGCTATTAAAAAAGTGGCTCCTTTGAGATGATCGGCAATAATACGCATTTTAGATTTATTGGCTTCTTCGTATTTTTTTCCGGTTGTTTTTTCAATTTCTGAAATTATTTTTGAAAATAAATCGGTAGTGAAAACATCCGGATTATTATTTAACGCGGCGGCCATTCTCTCCAGTCCTCCACCAAAATCAACATTCATTGCCGGAAGGTCGGAGAAAGTTCCGTCACTATTTTTTTTATATTGCATAAAGACGGAATTACCAATTTCTAAGAATCGGCCGCAATCACAATTCGGATGGCATTTTTCCCCAAATTTTTTGTCGTGATGAACCTGTTCAAACTCATAAAATATTTCACTATCCGGTCCACCTGGTTCACCAGCCGGCATATTATCAGGAATTCCAGCCCGTGACCACCAATTTTTTTCTGCTCCGTATTGAAAAATATGATCGTTTGATATTTTTAAGCTTTTCCAGACTTTGATTGATTCTTCGTCAGGCGGCAAATTATTTTTTTTATCTCCGGCAAATACCGTTACGTATAATTTTTCTTTTGGCAGTTTCAGTTCATCTGTCAAAAATTTCCAAAACCAGGAAAGCTGTTCCTTTTTGAAATAATCACCAAGTGACCAATTTCCCATCATTTCAAAAAAAGTCGTATGACGATTATCACCAACCTCTTCAATATCCTGCGATCTGAAACAGGGTTGAATATCAAAAACCCGCTTGCCTAAAGGATGAGGTTCACCAAGCAGATAGGGAACCAACTGTTGCATTCCTGATCCGGTGAAAAGAGTGGTCGGGTCGTTTTGCGGCACAAGGGGAATTGCAGGAATCTCTTTATGCCCGTTTTTTTTCCAAAAATCAGCGTATTTTTTTCTAAGTTGGACATGAGTTAACATGATATTGTAAAATTATACATTATGTTAATAAAAACATCCGATACTAAATTGGTTAAATCTTTTTTATCCAAACTCTCTTTACCGAAACCTAATTCGCATAAGGGTCAAAATGGCAAGGTTCTAATTATCGGCGGTTCTTCTCTTTTTCATTCAGCATCTCTTTGGGCGGCAGAAGTCGCCTCGCATTTTGTTGATATGGTTCATTATTCTTCAACCGAAGAAAATCAAAAAATATTTTTGTCTTTAAAGAAAAAATTTCATAACGGAATAATAATATCGAAAGAAAAAATAACCGATTATGTGAAAGAAGATAACACGATTTTAATCGGATCCGGAATGGTTCGTGAAGGAACGGAGGCAGAATATACGTCCGATTTAGTAAAATCATTGATTGAGAATTTTTCCGAAAAACAATTTGTAATGGATGCGGGGGCACTTCAGGTAATGAGAGCGGATTGGCTGACCGAATTAAAAACTCCGTCTATTATTACTCCACATCAAAAAGAATTCGAAAAGTTATTTGGAATTTCAATTTTTGATAAATCCCTGATAGAAAAAGAAAAAATTGTTAAAGAAACTGCCAAAAAGTTTAAAACAATTATTTTGTTAAAAGCGATCGTTGATATTATTTCCGACGGGAGTGATGTATATTTAGTTGAAGGGGGTAACGCGGGATTGACAAAAGGAGGGACAGGTGATATTTTAGCTGGTTTGACCGCTGCCTTGTCTACGACTAATCCTGCTTTGGCTTCGGCAGTTATTTCCTCAATTTTATTGAAGAAAACCGGAGAAAGGCTTTTTCAATCAAAAGGATACTGGTATAATATAGATAACATTATCGAAATGATTCCCGAAGTTTTGAAGGAAACTATTTTATGAAAAAAGAAACAATTATTGCAATTTTTTTTGGTCTGTTATTTGGTGGCGTTGTGGCAGTTTTTATTTCCTTAAAAAGTAAGGATATTGAACTTTCGAAAAATAAAGTAATTGTTCCTCCTGCCGAAAAGATCGTATCCCCAAATTCCGGCGGGATTGAAATGCAGCCTTTAATATTAACCGAGCCGGCGAATAACGCAATTATTGAGAAAAACATAATCCGTTTCAAAGGTACGGCCGCTAAAGATTCTCTAATGGTCATCCAATCCCCGATCAAAGATTTAATTGTAAAAAATACTCAGGAAAAATTTGATTTGGAATTCCCTTTGGCGTTGGGCGAGAATTCCATTAAAATAGTTGTTTATCCAAAAGAGAAACAATTTAGACCTCAGGAAAAATTTATTAAAGTATATTTTATTGATAGTGAACTATGATTAAAAACATAAAAAATTGTTTCATTGTTACATTGTTGTATTTCTTGTTAACAGGTTCAATTGCTATTGCACAAACACCGTCGGTAACCGCCTCTTCGTCACCTACCGTGGCGGTAGATAAAGACATTCAACAATTAAAGGATAAGATCGCCAATAAAGTATCGGAAATTCGAAAACAAAACAATAAGGCAATTTCCGGATTCGTTTTGAATATTGACGAAAATACCATGAAATTAAGTACTGACGGAGAAGTAAATCAAGTAAAATTTGATGATGCTTTGACAAAAGTTTTTAAAGTTCTCGGAACAACCAAAAAAGAAATTAAAAAAGAAAATATCTCAAAAAACGATTACGCAATAGTAAGCGGAGTTGTAACGGACAATATGATTACAGCAAACGTTGTTTTAATTGATGAAAATTTTGTAGCAGATTCAGGAAAAATTACCGAAATAAATAAGGATAGTTATAATATTAAGGTATTAACCTCTGATAAAAATACTTATAGCTTGGATATAGAAACAACGACAAAACAGTATATGGTTAACATTAAAACTCTTTTATTGGAAACAATCGGTTTCAGTAAATTAAAGGAAGGGGACACAGTTCATTTTGTTGTTAAAAAGACCGGTTTAGAAAAGGGCAATAACTACTCGGCTACAAAAATTCTGATAGTCCCCCAGGAATACTTTATAAAATAATGTTCAACATATTCAAAAATTTTTTAAATTACAATCAACGGGAGATCAATCGATTAAGTAAAAAAATCGAGGAAATCAATAAGCTTGAAGACAAAGCGAGGAACTTAAAAGATAGTGAATTTGCAATTGAAACAAAGAAATTTCAAAAAATTGTTCAGGCAGACGAAAATAAAATCAATGAAATATTACCCTGGGCATTTGCATTAACCCGCGAAGCAGCCCGTCGAACTTTAGGCCAGCGCCATTTTGATGTTCAATTGATAGCGGCGATTGCTCTTCACGAAGGTAAAATTGCCGAACAAAAAACAGGTGAAGGTAAAACCCTGTCCTCGGTACCAGCCTTATATCTAAATGCTTTATCAGGACAAGGTGTCCACTTGGTTACGGTCAATGATTATTTAGCCAGGCGGGACTGCGGCTGGATGGGAATGATTTTTAATTTTTTAGGATTAACGACTGCAGCAATGATTTCTGACAGGTCCTACATATTTGATTTAAAATATAACGATAAAGATGCCGTTGATTGGCGTCTGCAGCATCTCAAACCGGTCAGTCGAAAAGAAGCTTACCTTGCCGATATAACCTACGGAATTAACAGCGAATTTGGGTTTGATTATTTACGTGATAATATGGCGGCTAATCCGGAGGACACCGTGCAGCGAAAATATCACTATGCCATAATTGACGAGGCAGATTCTGTCTTGATTGATGAAGCACGGACTCCTCATATAATTTCTGCACCTAATGAAGAAGATACCTCAAAATATTATCTTTACCCGAAAATTATCAATCAACTTATTGAAAAATCAGATTATGTTATTGATGAAAAATTAAGAACCGCCAACTTAACTGATCTGGGAATTAAAAAAATTGAAGGAATCCTCAATGTCTCCAATATTTATGAAAAAGATTTTGACACCCTGTTTCATATCGAGGCAGCTTTAAAAGCAAACGCACTTTTTAAATTAGATAAAGATTATATCGTCAAAGATAATGAAGTGATCATTGTTGATGAATTTACCGGCCGCCTGCTTCAAGGGAGACGATTTTCTGAAGGTTTGCACCAGGCAATTGAAGCTAAAGAAGGCGTCACGATCCAGAGGGAATCAAAAACTCTGGCCACAGTTTCTTTGCAGAACTATTTTAGAATGTATAAAAAATTAGCCGGAATGACCGGGACGGCAACAACTGAAGCGGAGGAATTTCATAAAATTTATAATGCCGATGTTATTTCAATTCCGACCCATATGCCTTTGATGCGGAAAGATGAGCCGGATATGATCTATAAAACGGAAAAAGGAAAATTCAATGCCGTCGTTGAAGAGATTGCTGATAATTTCAAGATCGGCCGTCCTGTTTTGGTAGGGACGACTTCAATTGAAAAGAATGAATATCTGTCAATGCTCTTAAAAAGTAAAGGAGTGCCCCATCAGTTATTAAATGCCAAAAATCATGAGTCGGAAGCAAAGATTATCGCCTCTGCCGGTGAAAAAGGAGCGGTAACCGTTGCGACAAACATGGCGGGACGGGGAGTAGATATTGTTCTGGGAGGAAGTCAGCCGGTAAATTCCAAAGGAAAGGAAATGGCGGAATGGCAAAAGAATCATGATGAAGTTGTTAAACTGGGCGGTCTTTATGTCTTAGGAACGGAAAAACATGAATCACGCCGCATAGATAATCAACTAAGAGGCCGTTCCGGTCGGCAAGGTGATCCGGGAGAATCAAGATTCTTTGTGTCCCTTGAAGACGATTTGATGAGGATTTTCGGAGGGGAACAGATATCAAAGATGATGACCTTTTTAAATTTTCCGGAGGATCAACCTCTTACCCACTCAATGGTAAGCCGTGCCATTGAACAGGCTCAGGTAAAGGTTGAGGGCTTCAATTTTGATATCAGAAAACACTTAGTCGATTTTGATGACGTTTTAAACAAGCAAAGACAGATAGTCTATGAACTGAGGAAGAAAATGCTTTTTGGAAGTAATAATGATTCTGATTTTAAGAAGGTGATTACGGATATCTTCAAAGAGGAAGTTTCTGTTTTAGTTAATAATTACATGATGAATATTGATCAGTTAACAACGGATGATAAAGAAAAATTAGTTCAAGAACTGAATATGATGATTCCGTTTGAAAAAAAAGAATTAAACGCGTTGATTGAATCCAAAGACCAGGAAAAAATTATGGACTTTTTAGATCATATTATTGACAAACAGTTTGATTCAAGAGTGAAAAAATTGGGTAAAGAAGTTTGGGCGGACGTTGTCCGGGCAGTAGTCCTATCAACAATTGATAAATTTTGGATGGACCACTTGACGGCGATTGAGGATCTGCGTGAGGGGATTAATCTTCGGGGGTACGGACAGTTGGATCCTTTAGTTGAATATAAAAATGAAGCCTATTCAATGTTTGAAAAATTAATCGGTAATATTAATTTTGAGGTCACAAGAAGATTGTTTAAGATTGAGGTTAATATTGGAGAAAATCAGCACACGCATAAACACGAAGAACCGAAGATGATTCTTCAATCAGCCTCGGCGATTGATCCGTTTAATCAACAGACCCAACAACCCGACTTCGCCAAGGCTTCGTCGGGCAAAGCAATAATCAAACCTCATGGAAAATTGGGAAGGAATGAAAAATGCTGGTGCGGCAGCGGAAAAAAATATAAAAAATGCCACTATCCGAACTAACTTAAAAACTTGACTTTTTAAATAATTTAGTCTTATAATATAGTCGTTGGCAGTTGTTAAGTTAATATGTCAACTGAAGTTTTGGAAAGTACAGCCGGATTGGAAACAGAATGGATTTTTGATACCGTATTCCTTCTTTTTTTACTGCCTTTTTTCGCAATTACGAATACTTAATTAGGACATTTTTTCCATAAACCCAAATTATTTACTTGGGCTAATTTTTCTTCTTCTTTAAATTGTTGAGAATATTTTATATCAGGTTTTATGGTCATTAACTTTGCGTATCCGTTTTTAATTAGGTAATCATTTATAAATAGACCTTCAACGTAAACGTAGCGGAGAAGTCTTCCGTATTTATCTTTGTCGGAAACATCTTTGATCAGGGAGACCTCTTTTCCTTCTACTAATTTTTTGTTTTCTAAATAAGATTCATTAGCAAAACATTCCACACCGGTTTTCTTTCCCGTTGAATCATGATAAATCTCAGGGGAATCAACACCAATATACCTGACTTTAATTTTTCCCTCAATTTCAATAGTGTCTCCGTCAATAACACGGATAACCTTAACTTGGGTTGGAACATTTGTTGGGGCGACTGAAACTTTTGGCAGGGGATTATTTTTACCGAAAAACAATTGAAGAATTAATAAAATTATTGCCAAAATGTAAACTTTTTGTTTTTTATTCATTTTACCGTCACGCTTTTAGCGAGGTTCCGGGGCTTATCGGGATCGGCGCCTCGGCCGACGCCAAGATAATATCCAAGCAGCTGACCGACTATAATGTTAGCAAAGATTGTCAGGTCTTCAAGATCAGGTGTTTTTATCAAAACGTCAAATTCATTTGATTCAAAAGGAGAAACTCCGATTATCAGTCCGCCCCTGGCTTTAATTTCAGCAGCGCTGGAAAGGACCTCGTCTTTAACTTCATCGTTGGAAGTGAGAACGAAACAGGGGGTCCCTTTTTGGATTAAGGTTATCACTCCATGTTTTAACTCGCCGGCCGCAAAAGGTTCGGCATGAACATAACTGGTCTCTTTAATTTTTAAAGCAAATTCTAAAGTTGCGGGATAGTTAAGATGTTTTCCGATCAAATATATATGTTCTTCGTCCATTAGTTGTTTTGCCAAGATGATCAGCTGATTGATCAATTGAGTATTTAAAAATTTTGTCATAACCTGACTTAAGTTAATTATTTTTTCTTTCCCAAGTTCATATTTATTT
>Ga0172379_10001843_pt1 | contig 40170 bp, 35 predicted proteins | sample GrowelOW334metaG_FD_119756 | JGI IMG/M metagenome (GOLD analysis project Ga0172379, IMG submission 119756) | Groundwater microbial communities from an aquifer near a municipal landfill in Southern Ontario, Canada - Groundwater well OW334 metaG | ecosystem: Environmental > Aquatic > Deep... | reverse complement strand
CTTTACCCCGCCGCCCTTCACACAAACGGCAATGTGAGCTGCAAATCTTGCCTAAATACTTTAATATTCAATCGTGATCCCGCCCTTAATTAAGGTACGGCATAGTTGTCCCGCCCGGTGGTTGCCGCCATCTTAGACATTTTTAATATGCTGCCTCATAAAATCGGTTACTGTAAAAACCATGTCCCTTTTACGGAGTTACAAGTTTTGCTGCTCACTTTACATTAAATTTAGCGGGAGAATGGGCTCTTCTGCGCCACCTAATGCGAGAATTATCCGGATTTTCCGGGACAGCCCTGGACCGTTGGGCCTATTTTGAGGTAGGCTGTTTACCACAAAACACCGGGACTTTCGAACCTAGAAGCCTCAATCATCCGTCGCCTATAATAAAGTGTATGCAATACTCTAATACGGAGGACTACCTAATAAAATGAAAAAGTCAGCGTTATGCTTGATAGCAGTCTATGCTATGGCTTCATCCAGCTATCTCTTCGCAGAGCCCGCGAAGGCGCTGGAGCAGCTTGCGCAAGCTGGGCAGGGATTGGACAGCACCCAAGTCGCGAATGAGCCTGGAAATACGGACAGAGGCTTATTCGACCACGGCGGCAACCATGGCGGCTTTGGACCTCATCCCGGTCCTGGCCCTGGACCTCATCCTCACCCCGGTCCTGGCCCCGGTCCGCATCCCGGTCCTGGCCCTGGACCTCATCCTCACCCCGGTCCTGGCCCTGGTCCGCATCCCGGTCCTGGCCCTGGACCTCATCCTCACCCCGGTCCTGGCCCTGGTCCGCACCCCGGCCCGGATCCCTACCCGCCCCAACAGCAGTTGTGTCAGGGGACATTCAACGGGAACTTATCCAATGGGATAAGGATCTCCTTGACATTGAGCCCCTTCAACTTCAGCAATGTAGGCGCTGTCGTAGATACTCACGGCGGCGGCACATTCTACGGTAACGGCAAATGTGATGACCGGAGCGGACAATTCGAGGTGACCGTTCAATGGCTGAACGGACCGGCGACTTTTGTCGGCACGATCTGGCAAAACGGCTACCGGGCGAACGCTCAGGGTTCCATTGTCGGCAGCGGACTGGGATTCACCTTAGTTCGCAACTAAGTCGTAGTTGCAAGCCTTAAAAAAAGAAGCGTACATAAAATGTACGCTTCTTTTTTATGCCCGTTATGCCTAGTTGGGAATAGGTCCTTTGCCATAAAATACAGGGACTTTGGACCCTAGAAGGCAAAGTACGGAGGTTTGTATATTAGTATGGTAACAGGTAGCCTTCATACGGAGGAAAACAATAAATGAAACAGTCAGTAGTCGGTTCTATAGCGGTCCTTGTTCTGGCTTCATGCACCAGTATCTTCGCGGAACCCATGAAAGCCTTGGACCAGCTTCTCGAAGAGGGTAAGAAACAGAACATTGCATTACCCATAGACACGCCCGAACAGGCAGGCCGCTTCAACATTGGCGGCATCCACATCGGGCCCGGCCATAATGGCGGCGATAACCACGGAGACCATGGCGGAGGGTTCCACCCCGGCGGCGGCGGAGATCATCACGGAGATCACACCGGCCCCTGGCATCCGCATCCCAAACCGGATCCCTGGCACCCGCACCCCAAACCGGATCCCTGGCACCCGCACCCCAAACCGGATCCCTGGCACCCGCACCCGAATCCGCATCCATACCCGCCCCAACAGATGCTGTGTCAGGGAACATTCAATGGAAGCTTATCCAATAACATAAGGATTTCCTTGACATTGAGTCCCTCCAGCTTCAGCAACGTAGGCGCTGTCGTTGACACTCACGGCGGCGGGACGTTCTACGGCAACGGCAGGTGTGATGACCGGACCGGGCAGTTCTCGGTGACCGTCCAATGGCTGAACGGACCGGCGATTTTTACCGGTACGATCTGGCAAAACGGCTACGAAGCCACCGCCCAGGGTTATGTTAACAGCGGATTGACGTTCAACTTAGTCCGCCGCTAAATCGTAATAGTTGCGAGCCTTAAAAAAGGAAGCGTACATAAAATGTACGCTTCCTTTTTTCATTCCAATCAAAAGGCTCCTGCTGCCTTTTGGTAGCAAAAGGCAGCAGGAGCCTTTTACATGGGATCAGTATACGGTTTCCCAATCGCGGTCGGTCAGGATAAATTCCACACGGCGGTTGAGCGAACGGGCCCTCTCGGTGATGTCGGTCGTTACGCGGCGGGCGTGCGAAAAACCGTAAACTTTGATGGATTCCGGATAGATGCCTTTTTTTACCAGGTACATCTTGACGGAACCGGCCCTTTGCAGGGAAAGCTGCTCGTTGCGTTCGTCGCTGCCGATATCGCAGGTATGCCCCTCCACTATAAGCTTCAGATGGGGGTAACGCAGGAGTATAGCCGCCACCCGGTCAAGCATATCAAAAGAACTGGGGAGGAGCACATCCGAACCGAGCTTGAATTCCGCCGGCGGGATATCCCGCGAAGTCACCAGATCCTGGAGGGATTGCATCTCCAGCGCGGCGCGCCGGTTCTCCTCCATCAGCAGCGGATCCTTCCTGTGCCCGGCGCAGGCGCAAAACATAACGACGGTCATTATCAATACGGCAAGCTTCATATTCACCTCTTTGTTCTTATCTGCCGGAGATCTGCACTATAAGGGTCTCCCTTCTGAAACGGTAACCATTGGCGAAAGCGGTATTGCTAAGGAGCAGCGGAGGCGTGGAAAGTATGGTCGAATAGATCCTGCTTCTTTTTATCTTCGGACAGCATAAAGGATCAAGGAGGTTCGCCCGCGCTATTTCCTGCAGAGTATCCATGGCCCAGTAGACCGGCCAGATAAAAGCTGCGCGCAGGGCCATTTCCGTCTTGGGAACTGAAGACAGGAACGCCTCGCTTAGATCCAGCTGATCCACGGCCCAGCAGATCCATTTATAGACCACCGGACGCAGCCGCTCCATTTTTTTGGGATCGAGCAGATCTTCCGGCTTAAGACCCGCCCCGTTCAGATCCGACAGGGGCAGATAGCAGCGCCCCATGCGCAGGTCGGCGGCCAGATCCTTCAGGACATTGGTTATCTGTAAAGCCGAGCCGATAAGTCCGGCGTCGGCATCGGAGGAGAACTTGCCGAAATTGATATTATTGCGGCGAATGGTCTCCCGGTAGAGCCGGGCCCAGAAGATCCCCGGTTCGCCGCCGATCAGGGCGCAGTATGTTTTAAGTTCGTCTTCGGTTTTCAGCGCCGTGACGCCCCGTCCTTTCGACTCGGCGGGCCGCGCTTTATATTTATGTCCGCTTTCCCGCTCTTCAGGCCCGGCGCCGCCCTGGAAAACATCCAGGTCCATCTCCATGCCCTTAGCCACCCCGTCCACCAGGGCCTTAAGAGGCGCGAGCTCCGCCTCGGAAAAAGCGGCGTAAAGGGCCGCTATTTTTTCAAATTTAAAAAGCAGTTCCTTTTCTTTCTGGCTGGAAATGCTCCCCGCCGCCTGTTTTATCCGGCCGCCCAGCTCCCAGGCGTTGTTCCTGTTCTCCAGCCCCCTGAACAGAGCCAGCATCCCGCGCTTGGAGGCGGCGTCCAGGGCCGGACAGTCCGTCACGGTGTCCATGGTGCGGGCGACAAGATAGCCCATCGCCATAGAGGTCTTTAACGGTTCGGGCAGGATCTTTATGCTCAGGTAAAGCGTCCGGGAAACATCCTTGAGAATACCTTTAAGGTCTCCGGAAAAACCAGCCTTATGGTAGGTCATGTATATATTTTACAAAACTTTCCCCAGTACGCGGGGGCCGAGGGCGCCGGTGGCCGACGGGCAATGGTTCACCCGCCCGTTCAGCGCCAGCCAGGCCATCAGCGCGAAGCAGGCCGGTTCTTTCGCCAAAGGATCGATGCCGCAGGCGGAGATACTTTTCACCTCCGTTCCAGGCAGCTCCGCGGCGATATTGCGCATAAGGACGGGATTTAGCGCCCCGCCGCCGCTGACGATCAATTCGTCCGTACCAGCCGGAGCGTGTTTTTTGAACGCCAGCGCTATGGAGGCGGCGGTAAAAAGATTAAGGGTGGCCAGCGTATCCTTCAAATTAGCGGCGTGTATCCGTCCGAAATGTCTTTTGAGGAAAGCCGCGGAAAAAGCTCCGCGGTCCAGCGACTTAGGAGGCCTGAGAGAGAAAAACGGCAGTTTAAGGAGCGTTTCCACCTTCGCGCGGTCCGCCTTCCCCCCCGCCGCCAGCCGGCCGGCCTTGTCATAGGCCGTTTTTCCGCGGGTAACCGAAGCCACGGCGGTGTCCATCAGGGAGTTGCCGGGGCCCGTGTCGAAACCCGAGGTTTTAACGCCTTTGCCTACGAACGAGATATTTCCCACCCCTCCGATATTCTGAAAGGCCGCAGCCCTGCCCCGCCCGCCGGGCCGTCCGGAAAAAGCGCGGAGGCCGGACAAATATTCGTCCATGAACGGAATAAGCGGGGCGCCTTCCCCCCCGGCCGCCATGTCGGCCGGCCTGAAATCCGCGACCACAGGCCGCCTTGTTTCTTCGGCTATGAACGACGGCTCGCCTATCTGCAAAGTGCTTCCTTTCCGGCCGGGCAAATGATAGACGGTCTGGCCGTGAGAACCGATAACGGCGATATTTTTATATGCGGTCTTATGTTCCCGGCAAAACCGGCCGACCATCCCGGCCCAAAGGCGGCCCAGTTCAAAATTAAGCCCGGAAAGTTCCGGCGCGCGCATACCTTTAGCCGCGAGGATCCGCCCTTGCAAACCGGCGCCGTAAGGGTAAGTTTTAGAAGCCAGCACTTTAAACCCCGCGCCGTCCCCCCTTATGGAACACAAAGCTATAGAAAGGCCGTCCGCCGAAGTGCCCGACATAAGGCCAATGATCTTAAATATTTTGCTCATAAATCAACGCAATAAAAACAGGAAGCGCAGGAAGGCGCTTTGCCCGGCTTGCGCATTCCGTTCACGCCGGCTTTATCTCTTCAAACAACCAGGTACTCAGGTAGCGTTCGCCGCTGTCGGGCAGAAGGACCACTATAACCTTGTCCGCGGCCTCCGGCCGCGCGGCCACCAGGGCGGCGGCGTGCATGGCCGCTCCCCCCGAGATCCCGGCGCAGACGCCCTCTTGCGCCATAAGGCGCCTGGCCATCAGGCCGGCTTGCGCGTCGGTGACCCTGATGATCTCGTCTATATTTTCTTTTTTAAGCACGGCCGGGACGAAACCGGCGCCTATGCCCTGGATCTTGTGCGGACCGGCGGGCTCGCCGGAGAGCACGGAGGAGGTGAACGGTTCCACCGCTATTATCCGGGCTTCCGGCCTGCGCGCTTTCAAGACCTCCGAAACGCCGGTGATAGTCCCGCCGGTGCCGACCCCGGCCACAAAATAATCTATTTTACCGCCGGTATCCCTCCAGATCTCCTCCGCGGTAGTTTTTCTGTGGATCTCAGGATTGACGGGATTGTCGAACTGCCGGGGCATAAAAGCGCCGGGGTTGACGGACATAAGCTCGGCGGCCCTGGCGATGGCCCCTTTCATCCCCTCGGCTCCGGGGGTAAGCACCAGTTCCGCGCCCAGCGCCGCAAGGATCTTGCGCCTCTCCACGCTCATGGTCTCCGGCATGGTCAGCAGCAGCCGGTAGCCGCGCACCGCGCAGACATAAGCCAGGCCGATGCCGGTATTACCGCTGGTCGGCTCTATTATCAGGCTATTTTCCTTTATAAGCCCGCTTTTAGCGGCCGCGTCCAGCATGGCCAGCGCGATACGGTCCTTGACGCTGGACATGGGATTGAAAGATTCAAGTTTAGCCAGAACGAGCGCCCGGCCGGAACCGGCCGCGCGGTTTATCCTTACCAGGGGCGTATTGCCTATAAGCCCGGTAATATCTTCAGCGTATTTCATAAGATCTCCTTGGACGCCCGGCAGGGGACGGAAAAACACGGTTAGATGCGCCTAACTGTCCTGCCCCCCCGCCCTGGCCGTCACGATCTTTTTAAGCTCCTCAACCTCCGCGCGAAGGACCCTTATTTCTTCGCCGCAGACATCGAAAAGCTTATTATGGTCGAGCTGCGCCGTTTCCACAATGCCGCCTTCCCTGGCCTTGGCGGGAATGCCGAAAACGGTGGTGTCGCGCGGAACATCTTTCAGTACGACGGAGCCGGCCCCGATACGCGCGTGATCGCCTATGGTGATGGCCCCCAGGACTATGGCCCCCGCCCCTATCACGACCTTGCTGCCTATGGTCGGATGTCTTTTCTTTTTCTCCAGGGAGGTGCCGCCCAGCACCACGCCCTGATACATCAGGACATCGTCCCCTATTTCGGTCGTTTCGCCTATAACCACGCCCATGCCGTGGTCTATAAAAAAGCGGCGGCCGATAGTCGCGCCGGGATGGATCTCAATGCCGGTCAACGCGCGGCCGGCCTGCGAAAGAAGCCGCGCCGGGAAATGGAGGCCCAGGGTCCAGAGACGGTGCGAAATGCGGTGCAACCAGACCGCGTGCAGGCCGGGATAACAGGTCAGGATCTCCAAGATGCCGCGCGCCGCCGGATCTTCGTTGAATACGGTCTTTATGTCCTCTATTATGTTCATTGTTTCCTGTAAACCCCCGTAAGAACGGCTTTGGCGAGAGTATGGTCTTTGATAAATTCCTCAAGCGGCGCGGGAGCGTCGTTAAGCCGCTCCGTATCCACGGCGTAGAGGGAAAAGATATAGCGATGGGTGCCGGAGGGCGGACAGGGGCCCGTGTAACCGAAACCTCCGGCATCGTTCTGGAATTCCCGCGAATTGGGAGGGAATTTGGCGTTGCGTCCGGCTCCGTTCGCCGTCGCGGGAATATCCACCACGGCCCAGTGCAGGAAATCTCCGCCCGGCGCGTCCAGGTCCTTCATGGTCAGGATAAAACTTTTCGTACCGGGAGGAGCCCCGCTCCACCTGAGGTCCGGAGAGATATTCTGCCCGGTGCAGGCGAACATCCGCGGCATAGTATCATTGTTCCTGAAGTCCTCCGATGCCAGCACAAAGCCGGCGGCGGGCTCGGCGGCGGCAGGCGAAGCCTTATGGGCATAAGGACCGCAGGCTCCTAAAAAAACCAGAATAAGAACGGGAACGATCGCACTTCGCATCTTTCCTCCTTATGCGGCCGTAAGCTCATTATAGCCGCCTGAAGATCATCGGGCAAAAAGTCTTACTGGCCCCGTCATGCGCCCGGAACTATTATATATTTTTTACACGGACCGGACTGTTAAATCGCCGCAAAGCTTGGTAATCCCGCGAAAGGCCGCGGAATTGCCGCAGACAGGTTGCCTATCGCTTTTTGACTTGGCTTTCCAATAATCATAATATATGAATGGCGTTCGTGGACGAACGCCGAAGGGGTTAGGATATGCCGCGGGAATTCATCCCCGGCATTACCGGGCCTTGAGAATTCAACAAGGAGAATACATGAACAACTCGTTAGTATTAATCCTGGCGGCCGTTATGGCGCTTGGATCGAACCTTAACGCGGCCGGCTTCAGGCTCTCTGAGCAGGATGCAAAGGCCGCAGGCATGGGCAATGCGTTCACGGCCGTAGCCGACAACGCCTCAGCCGTATGGTACAACCCCGCCGCCATCACCAACCTTGAGGGCACCAACCTGTCCCTCGGGTCCGTCATGGTCGCCCCCTCGATGGAACATAAGAACACCGACGCCAACGGCGCCGCCGCCGATAAAATAAAGAACAAGCTGCACATTCCCCCGCATTTTTACGCCACCCATAAAATGAACGACCACTGGTCGCTAGGTCTGGGCGTTAACGCCCCGTTCGGTCTCGCGACCGAATGGAATAAAACCGACGCGACCACCCGCATCGTCGCCACCAAGTCCGAGATCGAGGCGATCTACACCAACATGAACGGCGCATATAAACTGAACGACAAACTCTCGTTCGGCCTGGGCCTGGCGTGGGTGAATTTGGACGCGGAAATGAATAAAAAAATAGAAATGCTCGGAAATAATGTCGAACAAAAGCTCACCGGCAACGGCACAGGCTGGGGCTATAACGCCGCCGCGTTCTACAAATATACCGACAAGTTGCAGTTCGGCGCCAACTTCCGCAGCAAAGTAAAAGTTGATGTGGACGGGAAAATAAAGCTTCCCACCACCGGAGTCCTCGCGACTTTAGCCGCCGACGGGGACGCGACGACCAGCATCACCCTCCCCGACCTCTTCCAGTTGGGCGCGGCCTATAAATACAGCGACAAATGGCTGTTCTCCGCCGAAGCCGACTATACCGACTGGACCACCTACCGCAAACTGGTCATTGATTACGACACCACCGCGGGTGTCGCGAAACAGTCGATAGATTACAAAAATTGGAAAAGCGTCTGGGCCTTCCGCGCCGGCACCGAGTATAAATACTCGGACGCCTGGAAATTCCGCGGCGGCGCCTTCTACGACCTGAACCCCGTCAAAGAGAAGTATTTTGAAACCCGCGTGCCTGACTCCGACCGCGTGGGCCTCTCGGTAGGCGCGGGTTACACCAAGGGCAGCATCACCGTTGACGCTTCCTATATGTATATAATGTTCCTTAAACGGACCGTCAGCGGAAGCGTACAGGATGACGCGCTTACCGGCAAAACGACCGTTATAGACGGCAAGTATACGGCCTCCGCGCATCTGTCGGCCATAACCGTAAGCTATAAGTTCTAAGCCTGCCTTCGGCAAAAGAATAATAAAACCCCCGTACGCATTATGCGTACGGGGGTTTTATCTTTAAAAAGCGGAAGCTTTTTAGAAACCGAGACCCACTCCCAGCGAGAGCGTGAGTCCGTTGAAGTTCTTGAGTTCCTTGGTGCTGGCGGCGGAGAGGACATTCGGACCCGTTGCGTTGAACCCGGGTACGAACCGATACCCCAGGCCGACGGTAACGCGGGAATCCACTTTACCTGTCGTGGCATACACTATCCTGCCCTGCGGTTCCAGCAAAACGCTCTGTTGCGCATCGCCGACGGCGGCGCTGCCCAGGACATCCGTGACGGCGGAGCCCATCCAAAGGCCGAGATCCACGCTTACCTTATCAAAGGTGGCGGTTCTATAGAAGGCGTTTATTCCCTGGAACATCACGCTATTGTTGCCCGTGGTCTTAACGCCGGCCACGGTTTCCTCGCCGCGAACCGAGAGCTCCTCCACGCGATAGCCCATAGTAAGATTGTCATCGACTTTTATAGTGATGTTAACACCGGAGCCTACGCCGGAGAACCTGGAATCCGCCGGCATATAAAAACTGCCGGTCATGTCGAATCCAAGACCCGCCCCGTTACTGCCGGCGGCGTCTGCCTGCGCAACCGATCCCGCGAACGCCAACGCCGCGAACACCGCTACCGCTATTTTTTTCGTCATTATTATGATTTCCCCTTTTTTTGATTCGATCCCTCGCCTTATCGGCGCTTTGCAAGGACCGTTGTTTCAATTGTACTCAATTTGCGAACGCCGCACAAAAGGCTCCTGCTGCCTTTTTAACACAAAAGGCAGCAGGAGCCTTTTCGATTCTGTGGGGTTATTTTTTCTTTTTTACGCGCCAGGGTTTGTCGGCGCGGGTGTCGTGCTGCGCTTTCCGGTCGCTGCCCTCTATAACACCCAGGGCTATCTCCCGGATCTTTTTTATCTCAAAAGGCTTGGTCAAATAGCCCGACGCTCCCATCTTGAGGGTCTTGAGCGCCAGATCCAAGTCTTCATCGCCGGTAAGCATCCAGATAACGGGGCTGAATCCGGTCTCTTTTATCCGCCGCAGCACCTCCAGCCCCGAGATGCCGGGCATCTTCATGTCTAGAAAAACCAAAGTGGGGCGTTCTTTTTTTATTATTTCCACTGCGGTCTGGCCTTCCGACGCCGTAAACACCTGGTAGGCCTGCGAAAAAGTTTCTTTGATGACAAACCTGATGTTCTCTTCGTCATCGACTATCAGGATCTTATGCCGCATTTCCGCCCCCTTGGCGCGTTTTTTAAAAATAGCTGGTTTTAATAAAGCCGGGGCGGCCATAACAGAAGCCGCTTGCGGCCCGCAAAAAAGGGGTCATCCCCCGATAAAATGCGTTAAGCAGATATGGGGGATAACCTTGAATACAGTATACAAGAACTGGATTTTTCCGGCAAGAGGGTTTTGATCTTTTTTTAATCTCTTAAAATATTTATGGTCCGCCACCGTCCGGCGTTAAACCTGAACCCGTAGACGCCGGCCAGAAGCATCACATAAGCCAGCGCCCACCCCCAGACCGCCATGAGTCCGGAGCGGGAGATGTTCACCAGGCAATAAATACCAGGCACGAAAAAACACCATGCCAGGGCGCTGCCGGTTATCATCTGGAACCTCGTATCTCCGGCCCCCCTGAGAGCGTCCACGAACACGATTCCGACCGCGTCAAAAAGGATAAAGAATGCCAGGATGTTCATCAGGGGACGGCTGGCCGCAAGTATCGGGGCGAATTCCGCCGAATCCGGGGCGCCGAAAATATTCACGAAGAAACCAGGGAAGGCGAAAAACAAACAGCCAAGACCCGCCACATATGACAACGCCAGTTTTACCGCGTTCCATGTGACTTTTACCGAGATCTCAGGCCGCTTGCGGCCTATGTAGCGCCCCACCAGCGTCAGGTTGGCCATGCCCAGCCCTATGACCGGCATGAAGGCTATCATGTTAATGGAGGCGATGATATTGTTGGCCGCGAGGGAATACTTGTCCATGTTGCCCACCATGAAGATGAACACTCCGAAGGACGCTATATCCAGGAAAAATCCGGCGCCGTTCGGCGCGCCGAATTTTATCAGTCGTTTAAAAAGACCTTTATGCAAACCCACCAGCCGCGCGGTGCGGTAAGTCCGGCGATTCTCGGCGGAAAAAATAATGACGAGATAGATGCCCATCACGCAGAGCTGGCCGATAACCGACGCCCAGGCCGCGCCTTTTATTCCCAGTTCTGGCACTACCCCCTTGCCGAAGATCAGCAGCCAAGAAAGCAGAACGCAAACGCCGTTACCCGTCATGTTGGCGGCCATGGTCACCTTGGTTCGCCCGCGGCCGGTGAAAAAAGCGGCCAGGGCGGTATTCACGGTGATCAGCACACCCCCTGAGTTCAGTATTGTGAAATATTGTTTCTCTAGTATCTTGACGGCGGACGGATGCCCGGATGCGTCGATAAGATACCGGCCGGCCGGAGTCAGGACCAGCAGTATAAGGCCGGAAACAAGCCCAAGCCATACCCCCTGCCACACGGCCACGGAAACACTGGCGGTCTTGCCCCTGCCGTGATATTGCGAAACAAAAGCGTTGGTGTAAGAGGTCGTTCCCATGAAAAAGCAGATCAGGGTAAAACTGAGCACCCCGGCGGGGACGCAGGCGGCGAGCGCATCGGCGCTGTAGCGGGACAGGAAAACGCGGTTGATGAACTGCATCACCGTGTTGGAGGCGGTGGAAATAATGAGCGGATAGGCGACGGACAAAAGTTCGCCCATCCCCCCCTCTTCTTTCTCGAAAAAGTTGAATGCTGGCATGGCAAATTGAAAGACCGCGGCAGATCTTACGCGAGCATATCGGCGTAGGCGCGATCCAGCAGATCGGCTTCAACTATGCCAAGACGGTCCATAAATGCTCCGGCAGCGGCTTCGCCTTCGGCCCGGCTTTGGCCGTCCCGCATACATACTTCCAGCTCTATGAACCGGCCCAGGCCGGAAACCTCGTCGAAGTGTATGCGGGTGGCCCCGGACAGCAATAATATCCGGGTCTTTTTCACTATCTTGCCGGCGCCGAACGCCGCGCCCAGGAGCGCTTTCATCGAGGCGGGGTCTTTTACCGCGGACGGATAGTAAACGGAACTTTTCGGGCCCTTCAGATCGGAGCGAAGATAAAAGATCAGATAGCTTTCCCCGCCCTTGATTTCCCGCAGTTTCAACCGCCCGCTGGGGCAGTTGAAAAAAGTGTCTTCCTGTATCAGTTCTTCTGTCCTATCGGCCAGAGCGCGCGCAGCCGCGATCTGGCGGCCCCAGTCCCCGGCCCTGGCTTTTATTTCGATATTGGACGGCATAGATATCAGAAATACTCTTTCTCCCCTCTTTTGCGCAGCGAATGGTCCAGGACCTTTTTGCGCAGGCGCAGGCTTTTGGGCGTGACCTCCACAAACTCCCCCTCCTCCACATATTCTATAGCCTGTTCAAGGCTCATGTTAAGCGGCGGAGTAAGGGTTATGGACATGTCGGAAGTGGAGGAACGCATATTGGTCTGCTTTTTTTCTTTGCAGGGGTTCACCACAAGGTCGTTGGAACGGCAATGTTCCCCCACGATCTGTCCGGAATAAACATCCTGGTTGGGGCTCACGAACATTATGCCGTGGTCCTGAAGCCCGTTCAGGGCGTAGCCGGCGGTCTTGCCGGATTCTTTAGCGATAAAAACGCCGTTGCGCTTCGGGGGCTGGAACCCGCCTTCGGGCATGAAGCCGTGGAAGTTGTGATGCATCAGGCCGGAGCCCCTGGTCAGCGTCATGAACTCCGACTTAAAACCTATGAGCGCCCTGGAGGAAACGACATATTCGAAGCGCACGCGCCCATCTTCGCAAACCTTCATGTCCTTCATCTGGGCGCCTCTGCGGCCCAAAGCTTCCATCGTAGCGCCCTGGAACTCCGTCGGAGAGTCCAGGACCAGATATTCCACCGGTTCCATATTGACGCCGTTCTCCTGGTGCGTGATGACGGCCATCTTGGAAACGCAAAGCTCATAGCCTTCCCGGCGCATGGTCTCGATGAGGATGGACAGATGCAGCTCTCCGCGGCCTGAGACCTTGAACCCCGGCTGGCCCATGATATCTTCCACCTTAAGGCCCACATTTATCTGCTGCTCGCGGTAAAGCCTTTCGCGCAGCTGGGTGATGGTCACGAATTTCCCGTCCCTGCCGGAAAAAGGCCCGTCGTTGGCGTAAAATTCCATGGAAAGAGTGGGCAATTCTATCTCAAGACCCGGCAGAACACCGGGATTCTCCGCGCTTGAAACGGTGTCCCCCACCTCTATTCCTTCAAGTCCGGCCATGGCCACGATGTCGCCGGAGCGCGCCGTCTGCACGGGCACTCGCGTCAGGCCCCTGAAGCCCATAAGCTGCACGACCTCGCGCGTGACGGGCTGGGAGCCGGGCGAGGCCAGCGAGATCATGGCCCCCGTGGCCACCGTCCCCTGGAAGATGCGGCCTATGCCTATGCGCCCGGTGTAAGAGCTGTAATCCAGCATCGTCACCAGCATCCGCAGGGGCTCGGCGTCCCTGTCCAGCGGTCCGGGCACATATTTTATGATGGTCTCAAAAAGGTAGGAAAGGTCGTTCGTTTTAACTTTATAGTCTTTGGACGCCCAGCCGTCTCGGCCTGCGGCGTAGACGGTGGGGAAATCAAGCTGGTAATCGCTGGCGCCCAGTTCCATAAAAAGCGCGAAGACCTTGTCGAGCATGGCGTGCGGATCGCAGTTGGGCCGGTCGACCTTGTTTATGACCACGATGGGCCTGACGCCAAGGGCCAGAGCTTTTTTAAGGACGAAGCGGGTCTGCGGCATGGGCCCGTCCAATGCGTCGACCAGCAAAAGCACGCCGTCAACCATGCGCAGCACGCGCTCCACCTCGCTGCCGAAGTCGGCGTGGCCGGGGGTGTCCACTATATGAATGGTGGTCTCCCCGTATTTCACGGAAGTATTCTTTGAAAGGATGGTGATGCCTCGCTCGCGTTCCAGGTCGTTGGAGTCCATGATGCACTCGCGGGATTCGCCGCTTTTGTCCTTGAACGCGCCGGTCTGCCTGAGCATGGCGTCCACCAGGGTGGTCTTGCCGTGGTCGACATGGGCTATGATGGCGATATTCCGCAGGTCCTGCCGGCGCTTTGGGTTGTCTTGTTCCATGAATTTATCATTCTCCTTGCAACTGCCCGGCGCATCCGGGCGACCGCAAACCTTCGCAAATTATTGCGCGGCTCCCTCCAACTCGTTCAGTTCCTGTACGGCCGCGGCGACCCTGGCTTCGAGAGCGTGGATCTTATCGCCCAATTCCTTCACCTGCTTATAGTCCGAATAAATTTCGGGCATGGACATTTTCGCGGCCAGGGTCTCGATGGTCTTCCTTGTATAGGCTATGTCCTTTTTCAGCGTGTCGCCGCGCCGGGTCCGTTTGCGGGCCTCCGCCTCCTGGCGTTTCTTCTCTTCCCAGGCCGCGGTGTCGGCGCGGGCTCCGGAAGGCTTGGCCTCTCCGGCAAAAGCTTCGGCCGCGGCCGTTTCCGCCAGCATGGTCCGCTGGCGGTGGCTGAAATAATCGTAGTTGCCGGGATAAACAGTGGTTTTGCCTTTCTCGATATGCACCACGGAGTCGGCCAGCGCGTTTATAAAATACAGATCGTGGCTTATAAAGCAGAGGGTGCCCTCAAATTCCTTCAGCGCGCCGATAAGCGCGTCCACGCTGGGCATATCCAGATGGGTGGTGGGCTCATCCATCAAAATAACGTTCGGCGGGTCCAGCAGCAGTTTCACCAGCATCAACCGGCTTTTCTCGCCGCCGCTGAGCACCGCCGTTTTTTTATAGACATTATCGCCCGGGAACAGGAAGGTTCCAAGTACGGTCCTGACCATCAGCTCGGGGTTCATCCTGTCGTTGTCCATGGCTTCCTGCAGCACGGAATAACGCGGCTCCAGGATGCCTTCGCGGTGCTGCGAGAAATAGCCCGTCTTGACATTCAACCCGAGGACGCGCTCCCCCGAATCCGGCTCTATGACGCCGGCGAGCATCTTCAGCAGCGTGGACTTGCCCGCGCCGTTATGCCCGACGAAAGCCATCTTCTGGCCGCGGTAAAGCTCGAAATTAAAATTCTCGTAGACCCGGATCGGCTCGTGGCCCGGCACATTATAGACCTTGTTGATATTCTTCAGTTCCAGCACCTTGGTGCCTGTGCGGCCCGGCTGGGGAAACCGGATCTTGACCGTCTTGGCGGTTTCCGGCAGCTGGATAAGTTCAAGTTTATCAAGACGCTTCATCATGCTCTGCACGCGGGAGGCGGTCGACACGCGCGCCCGGTTGCGGAAGATAAAGTCCTTCATCTGGGCTATCTCATCCTGCTGCTGTTTCCACTGCGAGAGAAGCTTCTCTTTTTCCGACTCGCGCTGCGCGAGGAAATGCTCATAATCCCCGTAATAGGCGCGCAGGGTTTTGTCCTGCACCGAAATTATCGCGTTACAGACGGTATTGATGAACGACCGGTCATGCGAGATGACGAAAACCGCGCCCTGATAGGCCGCCAGGTACTCCTGCAGCCACAGCAGGGAATCCAGGTCCAGGTGGTTGGTCGGCTCGTCCAGGAGCAGCAGGTCCGGCTTTTTTACCAGAAGGCGCGCCATCGCAACGCGCATGGCCCACCCGCCGGAAAGAGTGTTGACCTGCCTGCCGAAATCGGAAACCTTGAAACCCAGTCCCATCAGCACGGCTTTCGCCTCGGCCCCCTTGCGGCCGTCAAAATCCTCGGCGCCGTCCAGGGTCTCATCCACGACCGAACGGGCGGAAGTGGGAGCGTTCTCCTGCGGCAGATAGCCCACCACCACATTCTTCTTGAACTGGATCTCGCCGTCGTCGGGCTCCTCTTCGCGGAGCATCATTTTAAAAAGCGTGGATTTGCCGGAACCGTTCGGCCCCACCAGCGCGAAGCGTTCCCCCTCGTTTATCTGGAGGGACGCTCCCTCGAAAAGGGACTGGGAGGAAAAGGATTTATGGATGTCTCTGATAGTTATCATGGATAAAACGCTCAAAAGCGGACACGCCGCGTCCTGCCTTTTTGTTCTTTAAAAGTAAGGGGATCTTTGCTCAAAATCCGGAAAGCGCCGTTTGGACCGATCAGAAGATCACTGCCTTCATATTTTAGCATTTTCCCGGCACGGAACAAAACCGCCCCCTATCCCGTTTCCCCGGGAACCTGGATAGGTCCAAAGCCTGGCGCGGACGGACCGTTGGCCCCATGCCGCGGCGGCGTTGCGGCCGTATAATATGCGCATGAAACTTTTGCTGCCCTGCCTGCTGCTGTGCCTGTATTCAAGTCCAGGTTTTTCGACCGGCCTGGATGATTTCCGCAAGGAATTATCGGCCCTGGGCGCGCCCGAAACCGCTGCAATCCCCTCCCCGCCGGACACGACCACGATAAAACACGCCGAGGTGGATAAAGAGGCTTTAAAAGAAGAGGCCAGGTCCGGAGCGGAAGCGCTCCTCGCGCGGCGGAATTACTCCCGCGCGCCCTACACGAACCGCAAGCAGTTGATGCTGATCTCCGAGCCGGAGGAAGTGAGGCTTGGCATTGAAGCCTACTCCGAAATACTGTACGGAGCCCGGATATCCACAGATACCGAAAAGACGGAAATGGTCAGACAGGTGGGGGATCGGCTGGCCGGGATCGCGAACGCGCCCCCCGGCTACGAATGGGAATTCAATCTTATAGAAGATCCGCAGATAAACGCTTTCTGCCTTCCGGGAGGCAAAGTGGCGGTCTACAGCGCGCTTCTGCCCGTGGCCGAAGACGAGACCGGCCTGGCCGTTGTGATGGGCCATGAGATCGCTCACGCGCTCGCCCGGCACGGCTCCGAACGAATAAGCCGCGAAATGGTCGTCAGCCTGGGAGACAGGGTCTTGAAGGGGACGCTTGTCCGCAGAACGCCTGAAACTCAGGAGGCCTTCTCCAGGGCCTACAAGTTGGGGATGAAACTGTGCGTAACGCTGCCGTTCAGCCGCGATCAGGAATCCGAAGCCGATCATATAGGCCTGATACTTATGGCCAAAGCCGGTCACGATCCCCGCGCCGCGCTGGAGTTCTGGAAACGCATGGAAGCCGCCGCCACGCCTACCGATTCGCATCTGGCTAAATACTTATCAGCCCACCCGGGAGCCGCGGCCAGGATAAAAGATATAAAAGATTGGATGCCGGAAGCGATGAAGTATTATAAAACGCCGTAAAACGACATTTTATCAGTACACCCTGGCCCAGACCGCTTTAAGGTACTCGCCTTCGGGATAATCGGAAGAAACGGGATGATCGGCGCCGGCGCCGGACTTTTTAAAGATCTGGGCGCGCCGTCCGGCGTTGGCCGCGGCTCCGCGCACGATAAAGGAAAATTCGTCCATCGAGACCATCCCGCTGCACGAACAGGTGACGAAGATACCCCCCTCGGCCACAAGAGACAGCGCCAGGCGGTTAAAATCCCTGTATTTAAAAATGCCGTACTCGCGGTCCTCCCGCGAAGCCACGAGCTTGTAGGGGTCCAGGATGACCATGTCGTATTTCCTGCTGTTCTGGAACATCTGGCGCATGTAAGGGAAGGCGTCGGAGCAGACCGGGTCTATCCTGACCCCGTTTATATTCGCGTTGCGTTTTGAAAGCTCCACCGCCTCGGCGTCCAGTTCCACGCAGGTGACATCCTTCGCCCCGCCCAGCTTCATGGCGTAGATGCCGAAGCCGCCGGTGTAGGAGCAGATATCCAGCACGCTCCGCCCTTGCGCGAGCGTCGACGCGTACAGCCTGTTACCGCGCTGGTCGCAAAAAAAACCTGTCTTGTGCCCGCCCGCCAGGTCCACTTCGAACGACACGCCGTTCTCCGTGACGCGGACTTTTTTCCCGGGAAGAACGGACCCGGGTTTCCCGCCTACGGCCGCCCGGCCGGGCTGGTTTACGGGCAGAGTAAAACCTTCCATGGCCTCGGTGTAGGAACTGGCGCGGTGGTGGAAAACGGCTTTGGGGAAATGCTCCCTGAAAGCGGCCTCAAGAGAGGAAGCCAGCCGGTACATGGCGAAGGAATAAAATTCAAGCACGATATTGTCGCCGTACCGGTCCACCACCAGCCCGGGCAAGCCGTCGCCGTAATCGTGGACCAGGCGGCAGGCGTTGGTAACTGCGTCCAGCTTAAGCACCTTGCGGCGGAACTCCACGGCGCGGGCCACCTGTCTTTTTATGAACGCCTCAAGATCGAACGCCTCGGGATTTTCTCTGGTAAAGATGCGCAGGGCGATCTGGCTGCGGGGGTTATAAAGCCCCACGCCGTAGGGCTGGCCGTTCTTATTATAAACGGCGACGATGTCGCCGGCGGAGGCGCCTTCCACGGAACCGATCATCCGCCGGAAGGCGTTGGGCCCGGCCGGGGCGTAGGCGAGTTTCACTTTAGGTAATGGCTTGTTCATTCTGTCTTTGAAAAAGAACCGCGTGCCGGACACGCGGTCTTTTTCGTGCGTTTACAGGTCCGTCATGTACGCTATTTCGTCGTACGGGGTGCGGTACAACGGCTGCTTCATGCGCTTCTGATCGAAGATGTGTCCGAAGATGCCGATGGACCTGCCAACCACGAACAGGGCGTTCAGACAGCCCATTTTCACTATCTCGTCGATCTCTTCCTTTTTAAAACTGCCGTAGCTGCCCAGCATGTCCACGAAGCAGATGCCGATGCAGCCGTCCACATTAAGGATAAGGTTCCCCTTCTTGGACGAGGTGATCTTTTCCACCTCCAGCGCGTAATCAAGCAACGCGGTCCTCCTGAAGTTCTTTCTGCAGAAAGCCTTCAGCTGCGTCACGCGCATGTCCGGGTTCGAGATGCTCTTCACCCGGTGGCCTATCCCCGGGATGTTGAGCCCCTTCGCTTTCATCTCCGCGACGAATTGGGCCGGGGACAGTCCCGCGTCGCAGGCGCGCTTGAAGTTCTGCGCCGCGTCGTCTATTGCCCCGCCGAAGCGCGGGCCGATGGTCAACAGCCCGGAAGCCAGCGAGGAGATGATGTCCTTGCCGGCGCGGGCCGCCACGATGGCGTTATGCGCGCCCGACACCGCCGGACCGTGGTCCGCCGTCAGGATCAGGGCTGTTTCCAGGAACTTCCTGCCGTAATCCGGCAGCTCGCGCTTGAACCAGAGCAGGCCGATCACGCCGCCGATCCCCATGCCGCTTTCAAGCACCTTCGAGATGGGGATATTGCAGTATTCCAGTTCCTCTTTCTTCTCATTGGAGATGGTGTTGATGAAAGTGGTGGACTTGCGGATCCTGCCTTCTTTCATCGCCTGCGCGAAATCCATAGGCAGGGCCGGGGCGGCGACTTCCGGGGCGGGCGTAAGAACCCCTTTCTTCACCAGTTTTTCATAGGTTTCTTTTATTTTCACGCCGTAGTCGTCGAAAGAATCCGGCACTATGGCGCCTGCGTCCTTCAGGGCCTTGTTCTTGGCCTCGGCGGTTTCAAGCTCCGAGCCGGCTTTTGCGCCCGCATGGCCGAACTGCACTCCGGCGGGGAACATTTTTGAGCAGGTGCCCGTGACCCAGATGACCAGCGGTTTCTTTATTTTCCCGGCTTTAAGCGCTTCCACTATGCGCAGTTCTTCGGTGCCGCCTATCTCGCCCAGCGCCACTATCATTTTAACGGAAGCGATAGCCTCGTAACGAAGGATATGCTGAAGCAGGGTGGAGCCGGGGTAGGCGTCGCCGCCTATGGCTATGCCCTCATACAGCCCGTCGCTGTTGCGGGCTATGATGTTATAGCACTCATTGGACAGGCCGCCGGACTTGGACACGAAGCCCACGCTGCCGGGCCTGTGCAGCCTGGATTCGACTATGTTCTCGTAGGTGCCGGCGGTATTGGCTATCTTGAAACAGCCGGCCTTTATGCCGCCCACGGTGGCCGGGCCGATCAGCATCTTGTCCAGCTTCGCGGCGGTGGCCGCCAGGATCCGCGCGCGGCGCTCCGGGATGCCTTCCGCTATCACGGCCACGGTGCGGATGTTGGGATGATTGAGCGCCTCCAGGCTGGAAGCGAACGCGCTGCGGAACGAAGCGAAATTGACGACCACATCCGCCTTGGGATGCTCCTCGGCCGCGGCCTCAAGCGTAGTGTACATCGGCAGCAGGATCTCCCCTTTGCCGAAAAAAGCCTTATGCTCGCCGTCCCTGCCCGGGTCCACGATGGCCGCCACCGACGGCGTTTTGCGGCCGCAGGCGTAGTCGAAGTCAAGCATGCGCTGTATCGCGTTGGTGTGATAGCCGTAAACTATCGCCGTGGTATCTTTTGTGAAAAGTTCGGATTTCATTTCTTTTTTCCTCCCTGCGCGGCAAGGCTCTTCTTCTTGCCCAGCGCCATTGAGACTACGGCGGTCATATGGGTCTCGGGGCCGTACACCTCTATCGGCACGCCCAGGGTGTCGCCCAGTTTGCGCATATTCTCAAGGCCTTCCTTATAGTTGGGGCCGCCGCGCCGCACGAAGATCTTCACCTTGTTCTCTATAAGCTTGGCTCTGTATTCGTTCAGCGCCTTGATGATGCCGGTGAAGGTTTTAGCCACATCGGTGAAGTTGGCGATGCCGCCGCCTATTATCAGCACCTTGCCTTTGGCGTTCTTCTCGCGGGTCATCAGGTCGAGGATGGTTTTAGCGTACTGGTAGGTATCCTCGGTAGAAGGGTCGCCGGAATATTCCCCGTAGTTCGCGAGTTCTCCGGAGTAGCCCAGGTCGCAGACGGTATCGGCGTAGATCACGGACGCCCCCCCGCCGGCCACCATGTTCCAGATGCGGCCCTTCGGGTTCAGCACGGTCAGCTTCAGGCTGGCGCCGGTCTTCTCGTCCAGGCCCCGTATAAAATCCTCTTCCGGGGTATGCGTTTGGCCGAACGGCGCCGGGAACGGAAGGTCTCCCCAGACCTTCGCGCATTCGAAAGCCGCGGTGTCGTCCACCTTCGCCACCAGGTCCAGCGGCACGATCCCGCCGCCGGCGAAAGTGAAGGGGTTGATCTCAAGATAAGTGAACCCGCCGCCGACATAAACCTTGTAAAGGGCTCTCACGAACTGTTCCACCTGGGAGTTTCTCTCGCCGAGATCCGGCATGTTAAGCTTGACGCCGTCGATGGAGGCCAGCACCGGCACCGCGGTCTCTTTGACCGTGTCCCAGTTCTCCTCGACATATATGCCGCCCTTTGGAGAAAGATAGATCACATCGTTCTCGCGGAACGCGCGGATGGCGACATAGCACTCCTCCGTTTCCTTGTGCGGAGTGAACGGCTCTATCAGAAAATCCGTCAGCCTGCCGGTGGTCTTGCCCACGGTGACGGTCTTGTTCATCCTTTCCGAGATCCAGGACCAGGCGGTCGTCCAGTCCGCGTTCAGGCAGATCAGGCCGTGCTTGCCGCGCTTGCCGAAAAGCTGGTCGGGCTTGACCACCAGCTTTTCCTTCGTCAGCCAGGGGTTGGCTTTTAAAAGTTCTTTGGGGTCGGTTTCGGGAGTTACCAGAGCGAGCCTGGCCGACCTTCCTTTGAACGAAGGGATGTATTCGGCCAGGCCGTCAAAAAGTATTTTCTTGCCTTCATATTCTCTTATTCCGCGTTGTGCCATGATCTTTTCCTCTTGGGGACCGCTTTGTCGGGAACGCGCCGCGCGGGGCCCTCCCGCGCGGCGCCGTCCGGTTATTTCGCTACGGCGCAAAGGCGTCCGGCCACCTTGTCGATAAAGCCTTCGGTGGTTTCGTAACCTGCGGGCGCCGGGGTTATCAGTGAAACCAGGTCCTTGGTGACCACGCCGTCCTCGATACAGCCCAGAACGGCGGCTTCCAGCCTTTCCCCGAACCTGACGACTTCCGGAGTCCCGTCCAGTTCGCCGCGTTTCTTAAGAGCGCCGCTCCAGGCGAAGATGGACGCCACGGAGTTGGTGCTGGTCTTGTTGCCTTTGAGATGTTCGTAATAATGGCGGCGCACCGTGCCGTGGGCGGCCTCATATTCGAAATGTCCGTCGGGCGACACCAGCACGGAGGTCATCATCCCCAGGCTGCCGAAGCCGGCCGCGATCATGTCCGAGAACACATCGCCGTCGTAATTGCGCATGGCCCAGAGGATGCCGCCCTCGTGCTTCATGATCTGCGCCACGGCGTCGTCTATCAGCAGGAAGCGGTAGGTCACGCCGGCCCTGTCCAGCGCGTCTTTATGCGCGAGGACCTCCTCGTTGAAGATGTCCTTGAACCGCGCGTGGTATTTCTTGCTGATGGTGTCCTTGCAAGCGAACCAAAGGTTTATCTTTTCCGAGATCGCGTAGTTTATGCAGGACTGCGCGAACGAATGGATGGACTTGTCGGTATTGTGCATCCCCATGATGACGCCGGGGCCTTTGAATTCCTTGATGGTGGCGTTGAGCACCGCGCCGCCGTCGTCCGGGGTGAACACAAGCTCGGCCCTGCCGGGACGATCGACGACCAGTTCCATGGATTTGTAAAGATCGCCGTAGGCGTGGCGGCCTATGACGATCGGTTTTTTCCAGCTGCGCACGGCCGGGGTGATATTGCTCACCGTTATGGGCTTGCGGAACACCGTGCCGTCCATGATGCTGCGGATCGTGCCGTTGGGCGAGGCCCAGGCCTTCTTCAGCTTATACTCGGTCACGCGGTCTGCGTCCGGGGTGATGGTGGCGCATTTCACGCCCACGCCGTATTTCTTTATCGCGTTGGCGGAATCGACAGTTATCTGGTCGTCGGTCCGGTCGCGTTTCTCGACCCCCAGGTCGTAATATTTAAGATCTATATCCAGGTGCGGCAAGATCAGCTTGTCCTTTATCATGGCCCAGATGATCCGGGTCATCTCGTCGCCGTCCATCTCCACCAACGGTGTTTTTACTTTTATTTTAGACATGTGTTCTCCTGTGTGGTATGATTGAGCAACCCGCCCGCCGTCAGGATGGCTCTCTGGCGCCCCGAAAGCTCGCAAACGCATTCTATTACCGCGCCGGTGCGCCCGTTGGCGAGCATCACCGGTTTTCCTTCAGCCGCCGCGGCCCGCCAATCCGGACAAGTCAAAGGATCTCCGGCCTGGACGGCAGCGTAATCCGCGGGGTCCTTGAAAGTCAGCGGCGCTATGCCGAAATTAAGCAGGTTGGCCGCGTGAATGCGCTCAAAGGACTTCGCCAGCACCGCTTTAACTCCGAGATACATCGGGCACATGGCGGCGTGCTCCCGGCTTGAGCCCTGGCCGTAGGACTCGCCGGCGACTATGATGTTGTGGGAGCCCCTGGCCTTGCTCTCCAGGCAGCGTTTCGCGAACGACGCATCCACATTTTCAAACACGAACTGCGCGTATTTCGGGACATTGGAGCGGTATTTCAGGCGCGCGCCGGCGGGCATAATATGGTCGGTGGTGATCTTGTCTCCGACGACTATCATTACTGCTCCGTCGAGCCGTTCGGGCATCCTGTCGTTCTTGGGAGGTTCGCCTATGTTCGGACCGCGGAAAACTTCCGTATTAACGCTTCCGGCGGCGGGCTTGACGAACATGGAATCGTCCACCAGGAAGCCCGCCGGTTCTTTAACGGCCGGGTACGGGATGCCGGCCTTGCGCGGGTCGGTGAGCCTGCCGAAAACGGCTGCCACGGCGGCGACCTCGGGACTGGTCAGATACACCTGCGCGTCGGCCGTGCCGCTGCGCGCCTCGAAATTGCGGTTGGAGGTGCGGATGGACACGCCGCCGCTCTTCGGGGAGAAATGGTTGCCTATGCAAAATCCGCAGGCGCTCTCAAGCACGCGCGCCCCGGCGTCCAGCAAGCTGGTGAGGGCGCCCGTGCGGGACATCATCTGCAGCACCTGGCGCGAACCGGGCGCTATGCCGAGGCTGACCGCCGGATCGACCTTGCGGCCTTTCAAGATCTCCGACACCGTCATCATATCGCGGTAAGAGGAGTTGGTGCAGGAGCCTATGCACACCTGGTCCACGGCCAGGCCTTCCAGCTCGGAGATCTTTTTTACACTGCCGGGGCTGTGCGGGCAGGCGGCCATCGGCTCTATGGCCGAAAGGTCCAACTCTATCACGCGGTCGTATTTCGCCCCGCGGTCCGCTTTCAGCGCGGTCCAATCCGCTTCCCGGCCCTGGGCCTTAAGGAATTTCCTGGTCACGCCGTCGGACGGAAAGACCGAGCAGGTCACGCCCATCTCCGCGCCCATGTTGGCTATCGTGGCGCGCTGCGGCACGGAAAGTTTCCCGACCCCGGGCCCGCCGTATTCCAGCATCACGCCCACATTGCCCCTGGTGGTCAGGAGCTCCAGCATCTTCAGCACCACATCCTTGGCCGAAACCCACGGGCCTAACTCCCCCGTCAGGTTCGCCAGATAAACCCTGGGAGCGGCGGTATAGAACAACCCTCCGCCCATGGCCACCGCCACATCGAGGCCGCCCGCGCCTATGGCCACCTGGCCTATGCCGCCGCCGGTGGGGGTGTGGCTGTCGGACCCAAGCAGCGTGGTGCCGGGCTTGCCGAACCGTTCCAGATGCACTTGGTGGCAGATACCGTTGCCCGGACGGGAATATACTACGCCGTAGCGGGCCGCCACGGTTTGCAGGTACTTGTGATCGTCCGCGTTCTCAAAACCGGTCTGTACCGTATTATGGTCCACATAAGAAACCGAAAGATCTGTTTTTATTTCCTTCAGGCCCATAGCTTCGAACTGAAGATAAGCCATGGTTCCGGTGGCGTCCTGGGTAAGCGTCTGGTCGATGCGGATGCCTATTTCCTTGCCCTTGATGAATTCGCCCTCTTTTAAATGAGCGGTAAGGATCTTCTCAACGATGTTTTGTTTCATGTATTAGCGCTCCTTATATCCATATTTTCTCATAATTTGAAACATTTTGCACCACAAAATAAAACGGTAAAAATTTTTGCCGCAATAATTTTCAGTCAATAAAGTCGGCGCGCCTTTATAAGGAACCGAATATGCGCATAGTGTATAATTCTTGACGGGAGCAATGTTAGAGCCGAAAGGCCCACCAAACAGTAGGCCTTTCTGCCCATAAAATGTTGTAGCAACAACATTTTATATTTTTTCGGCGGAAAGGAGGGCTTTGGTTAAAAGGCTCAGGAGACCCTGGCCTTTTTTATAAGGCTCGCCTTTCAGCAGAAGCTTTTCGACCTTAAGGTCCAGAAGCGCGCGCGGGTCCATGGACAGGGGATTACGATTCACAATGACCATATCGGCAAACTTCCCGGCTTCAAGGCTTCCGCGGTCGCCCTCGTCAAAGGTAGTCCAGGCCGCATTGTAGGTGAAAAGCTTCAGTGCCTCCGCGATAGTAAGGGACTGCCCGGGAACATAATGATTACAGGCGGCATAGATCCCCGCCACAGGGTCCGGCGGGGTACAGGGGGCGTCGGAACCTCCGCTCAGCATGATCCCCAAGTCCGTCATCTTTCGCAGCGGCGAGAGCTCATCCACCCGGTCCCCCAGCAGACCGCGAAGAAAATCAACGGGTTCAAGGTCCCACCCCAGAAAAACGGGCTGAAGAGGGATCTGTATGCCGAACGCGGCGCATTTTTTAAGCCCCTCCGCGGTTGGAAGGCTCGCATGGATAATGCCGTGGCGGTGATCCGCTCTGGGCCGGTCCTTCAGGGCCGCTTCCAGGGCCATGACGGCCTGGTCGAAAGCCGCGTCGCCTATAGCGTGCATCTCGATCTGAAGGCCCTCGCGATTGGCCCGTTTTGCAAATTCAACCACCTCTTCATCCCGGTAAAACAGGACGCCTTTGTTGCAGCCGTCATCGGAATAAGGCCTCAGCAGCGCCGCGTCCCCGCTGCCGAAGCAGCCGTCCAGCGCCGCGGCAAAACAGCCCCCCACCCGGGGAAGCCGCCGCTTCCTTACCTTTTCAATATTCATGGTCTGGAAGAAGAGCCGGGTCTGGAAACCGCTGTCCAGTCCTTTGCCCAGAAGCGTCTCCAGGGTGACATCCAGATCGAATGGAAACCCGACGCCGGAGACGGTGTGCATCAGTCCTATGCCTTTCTCCGCCATCTCATCCACCGCGCGCAGCATATTGCGCAGCGTCCGGAGAAGCGGGATCTTTTTTGTGACAAAATCGGTGACGGCAAAAAAAGCCTCCTGGTTCATCTCCCCGCTAGCCTGATGAAAGCCTCTGAGGGTTTTAATTTTCTCCGGCAGCATGGAGATAAGCCTGCTGTTAACGATACAGGCATGCCCGTCATACTTAACTAGAAACACCGGCCTCTCCGAACAAACGCCGTCCAGTTCATCCTTTGAGATCAGCCTGCGTTCCGCGACAAGGTGCGGCGACGCCCCGAAGCCCATCAGGATCTTATCCGGATTCCCGCGCGCAAATTGCAGGATCAACTCGCTCATCTCGGCCAGGCTCCGCGCGGACCGCACATCCAGCCCGGCGTTAAAAAGGGCATGGGAAGCGAAATGCAGATGGGTATCGCCGAAGCAGGGCAGCAGCGCCCTTGAACCCAGCGCCTCCTGCGGCGCGCCCCGGTATGCCGCCGGCAGCTCCGCCCCGACATAAAGGATCCGCCCCTTGTCTTCCACAAGGAACCGGTGAACGCTGTTTTTGCCGTCGCACGAAATGATAGCGCCGTTATAAATTTTCATCGCAGGTTAGATTCTATGTTTTGCCCCGCCCGCTTTGCAACCGCCGCAACCCCACACACCGCCTTCAATTTAAAACCTGAACAAGTAGGAGATTTTGGTAAACATCATTTCCGTGGTCTTTTTAAGGACGCCGTCCTTTTCCGCGAACCCTATATTATATCCGGCGTGCACGGCAGTTCCCGGAACCAGCGTCCGACTCACCAGCGCGTCCACAAACCCTGTCCGGTTCAATACGCTATAGCGGTAAATAATTCTGCCGGAAGTTTCCCTGCTCCACTGCATGGAAGCTTTTGTCTGCCAAATATTTTCGCTGTAAATCCTGCCGCCTTGCTTGGAATTGAATCTGCTGTTGATCAAGTTCTGCGACAACTGGAAAGCCGCGGAAGGCTTTAAGGTCATAGAGAGATCCCAGGTGGTCTTATCGCCGAGAAAAGGGGCAGGGGCATCATAATATATGCCGTCGCCGGTGGTCATCGCCGCTGAACCCAGGAGCCATTTAAACGGCTCGCTGTAGGCGCTTACCGAAACCGTCTGTTTCATAAAATTCACCCCGCCGAATCTCTCAAGTGTGGCCGGCCGATATACAGCCGACACATTGGTACGGCACGGGAACGAAAAATATATTTTCATATAGGCGTCTTCGTCGGTAAGCTTCCCGCTATAGTCATAATCCTTGGTATATCCGGCGCCGGGCTGCCAGTAAACCAGGGGGCCTCCGTCCTGCCAGAATTTATAACTGAAAGAAACAGTGCGTTCTCGCATATCGCTCCGCTCTATATACCCGTTCTCCGCAATAAAATCAGGACTTATATCGGTGTAGCCGAGGGACAGGTCATAGTCGCGGTTGCCGCGCCACAGATTGGCGTATACGGCACTCCCTGTATCACGCCCCGCAGCCCTGTCAAAATAACTGCCAAGGCCTTGGAAAGACAGCCGCGAGATCTTGCCGAGCCAGATCTCCCCATCGATACCGCCGACGCGGTTTTGTTCCGCGCCTGATAATTCGCGTCCGCTGTAAACAATGCCGATCGAAGACTGCGAGCCCAGATCTTTTTTAAGCCTCACGATAGAGGCCGTTGAACCGGAACCGGCGCGGTCATTCGCCAAAATCGCACCACCGGTATAACGACCTTCCTTCCCGGTCAGTTTCACGCCATAGGACAGATCGGAAACGGTCCTGGTATGCACCACATTTATCGGCGTAGAGAAAATATCCGCGCCCTCCATAAAGAACGGTCTTTTTTCAGGATAATACACGGCGTACCGCTGATTTACCGTCAACTGCGGCGCATCAGTTTCAACCTGGCTAAAATCAGGATTGACAGCGGTATCCAAGGTCCAGTCCGGCGTAAGGCCATAACGCATGCTGGCGCCGGCGCGCATGTCCGATCTTCCAAGATGCGCCGAAGCGTCCTGCGGTTTATACGGCGCGGCATGAGACGCGGTTACTTCCGGGATTATTTCAAGCCTTGTGCCGCGGTCCGGAATGGAAAGTCCTTTGATCACGGCGAACTGGGTAAGGATTCCGCCTCTATCGCTGCGGTATGCGGGCCAAAGGCCCTTCTCGTTCTTTCTCTGGATGTTGCGAAAGAAAGAAATTCTCCATGGCCGCCCGGAGGCCCTCGAAAATCGAAGGCTTTTAAACGGGATCCTCAGTTCCACAATATAGCCGGAGGCGGTCAATTCGCCCCTGGAGTGCCAAACAAAATCCGGAGCCGAATCTTCGTTGCCGTTAAGATTGAACGCATCGGCCTGTATGCCAAGCGGATTCGCGAAGAACTCATACGCCCGGCGGCTGTCGCCGAAAGTATCGATAAGCACACCTACGACATCGCCGTCAAAAATTTGTTCACGCTGCGACAATTGCGAACGGATAAGATCGGGCCTGGAGTCCTCGGCCTCGAAAGCAAAGTATAAATTATCGGAATCATACCCCGCGTATATCGCGGTTTTCTCCGTCATCGATTTTCCTTCCAGGGGTTCAAGCTGATATAACCCGGCCCCGACAGCGGCTTGCCGCCAAACTTCATCCAGTTTCCCGTCCACGACCGGGGCAGATTCAAGCCGGCGTATCTCCAGAACCGGATTTTCCTCCTGCGCGCCAGAAAACGGGGATATCGACAGGCTGATGATACAAAACAAACTCCACTTGCGCATTTTTTCCTCCGCGAGCCCGACACCGCTGTAAGTAATACGCGAGAGGCCGCTAAATGGTTTCATCCGAAAAACCTGCCGGCATCGGAAAAAATCGCGCTGAACCGGGATCGGAAGACGGGGAACGATGTTCGCCGGGTTTACATTTCTCGGGTTTATAGATAAACTATACCAATGGAAAAGGATAATAAAAAAATAGTTATCAACGGCAGGCAATACTATAACCTGGAAGAAGTCCCCGAAGCCTTCCGGGAAACGGTAAAAGCGAAAATGGCTGCCGCAAAAACCGGCGCCGAAACCGCGGGCGCCTCAAAAATAACCATACGAAAGGAATTCAATTTCCAGGACAGCCCGGAACTTCTCACTCTGTTGAAATGGCTGGTTAAGATCTCGCCTCCTCCGGGACCCGCGCATTCCCCGTCCGCCGCGCAGAACGGCGCGGCCGAGCCTCAGGCGACGATCCCGGCTGACGCGGACACCCCGGACGCGGAACCTGAAAACGAGCCTGAAACCGGCCCGGAACTTCCAAAGCCGGAGGCGATCCGGCCCTCCTCTTCCGGCTGGATCGTGGCGCTGGCCGTAATAGGCCTCGCCGTTCTTTATTTTTTTACCGCAAAGTAAAAATTTTCGCCGCGAATTTTTTAAATGACAGACCGCGATATTGCCATTAAAGCCATGCCCAAGGTGGAACTGCACCGCCATCTGGAGGGCTGCGTGCGCATCCCGACCATCATAAGGACCGCGCTCAGGCATAACATCAAGCTCCCCACCTTCTACGCGGATGAACTGGCCAAAACAGCCAGGCTCAGCGGCCCGATGGGTTCCCTGGCGGAAGTTCTGGGGATGTTCGAACTGGCCCGTTCCGTCTTCGTTTCGTACGGGGCGGTGGAGGAAATAACGCGCCAGGCGCTGACGGACGCGCACAAGAAAGAAAATATCCGCCTTCTGGAACTGCGGTACAGCCCTGATTTCATGCTGAGAGACAAAGACCTGGACTGGCAGAAGGTGCTTGAGGTCATCTTATCCGCCGCGCGGTCCTTTCAGAAAAAATACGCCATGTTCACCGGCGTGATAATCATAGCCTCCAGGTCCTGCGGCGTGGACTCCGTGCTCAAGACGACGGATTTCGCGGTAAAGAACAAAGGCCTTATCGCGGGCTTCGATTTCGCGGACGCCGAGATAGATTACCCCTCCTCGCTTTACACGGAAGCCGTTAAAAAACTTCACGAAGCCGGGATCCCGCTCACGGTGCATTCGGGCGAAGAAGGCGGTTTCAGCCAGGTCCTGGACGCGATCAACTATCTTAACCCGGCGCGCATAGGCCACGGGGTAAAGGCTGTAGAAGACCCGTCGGGCAAAACCCTTGAACTGATAAAAAAGAAAGGCATCACTATCGAAACCAACCCGTACAGCAACTATCTCACCCGCGCGGTGGAAAGGCTGGAAGACCACCCTCTTAAAAAATTCATAGAGGCGGGCTTAAGCGTCTCCATAGGCGCGGACGACCCGGAGATACTCGACACCGACCTTAACAGGGAATACGCCCTTGCCGTTGAGAAGATAGGGCTTTCAACAGCCGACCTGGCCTACGCCAACAACTGCGCCCTCAAAGCCTCTTTCCTCCCCCCCGATATGAAACAGGAAGCCGCAAAGTGGTTCGCCGTTCCCCCGCACCCGATCGAGAACGCATAGTTTCCCCGCGCCCTGTCCGCCCCCAAGGACCTAAGTGGCGGTTATTTCCACCGGATCGAAATAGTACCGCGGTTTGCTATAATTTCCGTGAGATGACTTCCAGGGTTACGGAGGACTATGAAAAATATATATTTCTTTATTCTGACGGCGGCGCTGGCCATGGCGGTTATCGCCCGGAGCGGCGCTGAACCGGCAATGAAAACACAGGCGAAACCGGCCAAAACCATAACGGCCCTTAAACCGTCCGCGCTCGCGGCGGAAGGCAAAAAGAACGCGCTGCCGGGCGGCGGCTGGTTCATCTGGAGGTTCGACAGGAAGCCCCGGCTCGGCCCGGCCATCCTCAAGGTACAGGTTTACTCAAAAGAAAGCAAACAGGATTCTTCTTATGAAATAACCGGGGAATCCGGCATGCCCTCCATGCGCGACCATGACTCCGGCCCCCTCAAATTCCAGTTGAACAGGAAAGGAGACTACCTTCTGCCGATAAATGTCGTAATGGCCGGCGGCTGGGAAGTGGTCATCAGGATAAAAAAGAACGGCAAAGAACTCTTCGCCGGCAAAACGGACTTTAATGTGTAAGCTTTTAAGCCTGGTCTTGTTGTTCCTGCCCTCCGCCGCGACGGCGGACTCGCGTCTTTTATATCTGGAAGCCCAGGCCGTGGCCGGCTACTCTTCCCGCGCGGACGACATAATTTACCATTCCGCCGGACGGGACGACATGATGCAGAAGACCTCGGGAGGCGTGGACTACCTCCAGAAATTTTCTTCGGAGAACGGCGACTGGGGAACCCTGGCCATAGAAAGCCGCCTGGCCTGGGACCCGGACGCCCGCGCCCGGCTCCAGCCCCAGCTTTATAACGGCTACTTCCGGACAAGGACGCCTTACGGATACCTGTGGGCCGGGCATAACAGGATAGCGATGGGGCTGGAATCTTATTTCGACACGCACGCGGCGCTTATGCAGACCCTTCAAATGTACGGCGCGGGCTTCGACCGCGATTGGGGCGCCGGGGCGTCGAAGGACTTCGACTGGGGCGACGCCGCGTTCTCCCTGACCGCGGGCAGCGGCATGCCACTTTATCTGCACGGAAATTATCTCGCCTCCGCTCGGCTCTCGGAAGGCGTGCTCGCCAGGGACAATTACAACACCGGCCTTTATTTCTCCGGCGGCAAGATCCCCGACATCACCGGCTACCACATAGAAAACCGCACTCCCGAGACCTATAATGTCGCGGGCACGGACTTCGCCTATCTCCTGGACAGGTTCGAGTTCCGCGGGGACCTGCGCTTCGGGCAGAAGGACGGAAAAGGCCTCTACGCGGCGCTCGGGCGCTTCGGCGTCAATTTCCTGGAAGAGAACCGGCTTAAGCTGGAATTGCAGACGGTCCTCACGGAGACGAACAATATCCATGATTATTTCCTGACCTCCGGGCTTGCCTACGCTGCCACCCCGGAACTGTCGCTTCGCGCCATATTCGAATACGAAAATCTCGGCGCAGACAAGCGCCTTATGACGCAGGTCTATTATTACCTGAAGATATGAAAATAAATAAACTGCTGTTCCCGCTTCTCCTGGCCTCCGCCCGCGGGGCGGCCTTCGGGGCGGTCGGCTGCGACCTGAACGACCCGGACCGGGATGTCGCGCGCCTTTTTCCCGCTTCGTCCGGCTACAAAACGCAGTATCTCTCGGTCAAAACGGCGGGAGGAGAAAAACTGCTCGCCCGCATCGAGGACCGCCTGGGCGACAAATTCAAAGGGCTCTACGAGACCATAGATGTCCCGTACACCCTTTATCTGATCTATAAAGGAAAGGAAAAGATCGGCTATATACACGGCGTGAACCAGAAAGGCGAGTACGGCGGCATCCAGGTCTTTCTTTCCCTGGGCCTGGACGGAAAAATAAAAGCGTTCTACATCCAGAAGCTCACTTCCAAAGCCGCCGCCGAACTGCGTTCAAAAACCTTCGGAGCGCAATTCGCGGGGCTCTCCCTGAAAGACCTCGCGGATTACGACCCCGCTGCCGGCAAAGCCCCCGCGTCAAGCCCGGCGACCAAGCTAAAAAGCCCCTCCTCCGCCGCGGAGAAGGATTTTCAGCATGTCATGAGAGCCGTAAAAAAGAACCTTATCCTGATGGACGAATTCGTATTTTCAAAGGAAAATAAAACGCCGTAGAACGGCGTTTTATCGCACCCGGCACGCGGTTTTGTTCGCCCCATGCCGGAGTTGAGGCGGAATATGTACCCCCCTTCAGCTCCCTCTTACCGCAAGGAAACACGCACAGTATGAACATCTATTCCGTCGCTTATAAAAATCTGCTCCGCAAAAAAACCCGCACGGCGCTTACCGCCGCGGGCATAGCGCTCTCGGCCTGGGTGCTGGCCACCCTCCTCGGTTTTAACCGGGGCTATGAAACCGGCCTGAACCGCGACATAGACAACATGGGCTTCCAGGTCCTGCTGACGGCCAAAGGCTGCCCCTACGAAGCTGCCACACTCATGCTCAAAGGCGGCACCGGCCTGCGCTATATGGAAGAGGCCGTGGTCAGGACGGTGACCTCCAATCCGGAAGTCGAAGGCGTTACCCGGATGCTTATGCAGGGGGTCTTCGACCCCAACAAGGGCGAGAACGGCGCCATCGCGGCGTACCTCGGCGTGGACGCCCTCACTTATCCCAAAATGAAGGGCTACCTGGAATTCAAACAGGGCGCGTGGTTCACGGACAACAACGCTTACGAGGCCGTCATGGGTTACGAAGCCGCGGAGCTCGAACAGCGCGAGATAGGCGACAAGCTGCTTATCCCGGGCCTGAACGCCGAGCTTAAAGTCGTAGGGATCCTGAAACGCTCCGGCACCCAGGACGACGGTACAATTTTCCTGCCCATAAGCGCGGTGCAGAAGATCTTTTCAAAACAGGGCAAACTGACCGGCCTCGGCATTAAAGTTAAAAAAGGCGCGGACATGACCGCGTTCGAGAACAAACTTTACGACCTGCCGGATGTCCAGGTGGTTTCAATGGCGCAGGTAAAAAGCACCATAATGAACCTGGTCACCAGCGCCAAAGTGATAGTCTTCGCCATAGCTTTCATCGCCGTTATCATCGCGATGGCCGGCGTCATAAACACCATTCTTATGTCGGTCATGGAACGCTACGGCGAGATAGGCATCCTTAAAAGCATGGGGGCCATGCCGCTGGACATCTTTAAAATGATCTGGGCCGAGACTGCCATACTCTGCTCCCTTGGCGGCCTGGCCGGCATAGCGCTCTCCCTTGCCACGGCAAAAGCGGCCGAGGCGGCCGTCAGGCATTTCCTGCCGTTCACGCCCAACGGCGAGATGATAGCGATAAATACGGGCATAGCCGCCGGAGCTTTCGGCGGGATCGTGATAGGCGGGCTGCTCAGCGGGATCTACCCCGCCTGGCGCGCGGCGCGCGTGCGCCCGCTTGAAGCCATCCGCAGCGAGGGGGATTGATGAACACCGTACTTTCCGCCAGGGACCTGAAAAAGATCTACCACCGCGGCTCGGAAGCCGTGCACGCCGTCGACGGCATCAGCCTTGAAGCCGCCCCGGGGGAAATGACGGCGATCATAGGCCCGTCCGGCTCCGGAAAAACCACGCTGCTCAACATCCTGGGCTGCCTGGACAACCCCAGCGAAGGCGCGCTCTCCGTGGGCGGTGACGAGATCTTCGGCGGCAAAAAGGAACTTTCGGAAAAAAAACTGACCGGGATCCGGCGCAGGAACTTCGGTTATATTTTCCAGAAGTTCTACCTGATCCCCACGCTTACGGTGCTGGAAAACATCATGCTGCCGTCCGTTTTTTACCGCAACTGCGACATCTGCAAAACCCCGCAGGAAGTCCTAAAACAACTGGGCATTGAGAACCGCGCCGGCCATCTCCCCTCCGAGCTTTCAGGCGGAGAGATGCAGCGGGTGGCCATAGCCCGCGCGCTGATCAACGCCCCCAGGATCCTTCTGGCCGACGAGCCCACCGGCAATCTGGATTCGAAACGCGCTGATGAAATAAAAGACATCCTGAGAGCTCTCGCCGCCGGAGGCATCACGGTGATCATGGTAACCCACAACCTGGACCTGGCCAAAGCCGCCGACAGGATCATAGAGATCCGGGACGGCAAGATAGTTTAAAACGCGGCGGCCGCGTTTTAAAGATCACGGGCGCTGGATCACCTGCCCGAAAGACCCAAGACTACATAGGTCTAAATACAGGTAAAATCGGGGCAATCAGACCTTAACAAAGCTTACCGTTTGCACTAAACTATAACCATTGGAAGCGCGGAAGCACTATTGATACGGATGAGCGGGCCCCGCCCCGTAGAAATGGAACGGCTGCGCGTCCGATCTCGGCGAACTCTATGATGATAAGAGTAATATCAATATTTGCGCTCGGTTTTTCACTGACATACGGCGCGGCGAATGCCTTGGAGACACCGCAGGTTCCGGCGCCGGTCGAGGCGGCGGAGATCTCCGCCCAGCCGTATTTTAAACTTGCGGCCGAAGTGAGCGTCAGGCTTATGAACGGCCTTCATAGGATAATAGTCAGGACAAAAGTTGTGTGGAATAACAGCGCTTATGGTTATGTAAATGACCCAGAAAACTATGCCAAGGCTGTAAAACGGAGCCATACGGACAGCCTGTGGACAAGCAAATATTATGGCTATGGAGATTATGACCCAAATATCAAGTTTACAAAGGCGGAACTCGCATATCGAGTAAATGAAACGGTGGGGCGAACCGGATATGAATCCGCATATAGCGAGGGAGGCATTAAAGGCGTTATAGTCAGAGGGTTGTCCCCCGATGCCCCCTTACTCAGGACGGTTGAGATGGATGGCTGGGAAGCTGTTTTTGATCTAAGGACAGAGCTGGTTGATATCGGCCCTATAAAGACGGGAGATCCCCTTCATGCGTTCAAAAGCAAACTTTGGCCGACGCATTATTTAAAAAACACGCTTGTTTTTTCATACGGGGATAAAGACAGCGTAGTCGCATACTTAAAAGCCGTAGCCGATGAGAACAAAATCCTGGCCGAATGGCAGCAAACCGCCATAGATGCGGAAGATATTCAATGGGGGACAAAGATCGTGCGGCTGCCTGAACAGCCGATGTTGGGAAATATAGCGGATTATGCGGATGTGCCTCATCCCGAACGGGCGTACAAACCGGAGTTCACGCTTGAAAACGAATTAAAGACCAACCGGCTGGTCGCGAAATTAGAGAAACTCTTATTAGGAGCGGACGACCCGGCGCCGGAACCTGAATATGAGGACATCCATGCGAAGTTCATAGTAACAAGGCGCGGCCATGTTCGTCTGCGTGAAATTCCGCGCGAAGCGGCGGGGCCTCAGGCCGCCGACAATACCGCTTTGGACCAACTGTCCAAACATCCGTTCGACGGCGGAACGCAATCCGAACCTTTGGTTCTGGCACAGGGCGGCGCGGCGCCCGAAGAGCATGCGGCGGGCGGACTTTCCAAGCCTTCAAAAACAACCGTAAAACCGCCGCTGCCGGAAGGTCTGAAGGAAACGACCCCGGCGGCGGGCAAACTTAAGAACGCGGCCATGGAATACGGACCGGACGCATTAAATGCGGCCTTTGCCGGACTTGGCGCATATTTTGTCGAAAAGAGGATGAAAGCCTATTCGGACGAGGCCGCGTCAAGCGACAATAAAGAGCGAACCTATGCGATACGCGGTAAAGCAGTAGGGCTTGGCGCGGGGTATACAGCCGCTGTCATGTCGCAGGTTCCGGTGGCGTACGCCTGCGCGCCCGCCGCGGCGGGCGCTTGGACATATTTCGGATGCGTTTTACTGGGAACGATGGGAATAAGCGAAACAGTAACCCAAGGCGCCGGACAATTCGCCGCGTGGTATCTGAAAAATGAAAAGAAATATCAAACGCCTATCCCTAAAAATGTAAAAGAGAACATTAAACATCCGATCGCCGCGATACGGCAAGCGTTTAGGGAATAAAATATTGTTCTATTTCGCCGCGAGGGCCGGGGAACCGGACAGATATCCTTTCAAGGCCGACATATCGGCGCCGAACACGCGGCTTTTCAGCAGCTTCGCATAAATTGCGTCCGCCAGCTTTTTCCCCGCCTCAATGTCCGAAGGGTAATGAACGCCGCTGATAACGCGATACAACGCCGCCTCGTCCGCGCGGGCGAGAAATTCAGCCCGCCTTTGCGGGACCAGGTCCGAAAGGATAAGCGCATAAACCCGGGAGATCACGGCATGACCGCTGGGATAAGACGGGCCGTCTATGGACTCAAGACAGTGCTTCAAGCCCGGTTCGCGCAGGAACGGGCGGGGCCGATTGAAGCGGTCTTTTAACTTTAAATCTATCCAATCACTCTCAGCCTTGACGCGCCTAAACACAACGGCGGCACCGGCCGGCAGCGGACTGGGGAACGGACTGAGATCGCCGAAAAACTCCTCATACTCGGCCTGAGCCTGGGCACGGGCTTCGGCGCATTGCCCTTCCGTGCGTTTCCGGTTCCAATCCCGCACAACCGCCAGATCCGCCAGTTCCTCTTTGGAATTCATGGCGGGCGGAGCCTTAAATCCAGGGAATTGCTGCTGTTGCTCGGTAAGATAATAAACCGTGCGCGGAGCGGTCCATTTCCCCGCCGCATTCGACGAGCAGGCCAGGCAAAGCGCGGCCGCCGCGATAATAAAAAACCTGAATTGCCGCATCGTGATCATAACTTGAACCCTAAAATTTTAAGATCGGGGCACCAGGAATTGAACCTGGAACTCATGCTCCCAAAGCACGCGTGAGAACCATTTCACTATGCCCCGCACTTTGAAACCGACATGGTTTCAAAGTGCAGTATCCCCCCTGCAAAATGAAACCAGCTGCATGTTAATTATAGCTTATAAATTCCGGGCCATAAACCGGAACATTCCCCCGCCCCAAGTTCCCGGGGCTGCGGAAATCCACTTTTTAATTTTCAACCCGCCCCTGGAAGTTATATAATACAAGCGGCAGGTATTTTATTCCGGGATAGTGTAACGGTAGCACGAGAGACTCTGAATCTCTTTGTCTAGGTTCGAATCCTAGTCCCGGAGGATTTTTAGACAGTTATACGCAGACCCACTCGTTTCTCGACGGTGGGTCTCGTTTTTTTCCAGTTCTAACCTGGTTTCACCCGTTTCTTGGAAGGTTCGAACTATTTTGGCGCAATTGCCGATATGTATTAGCGGTTCCTCGACGGTAACCTGCACTTCCCCGTCCTTCAGCAGCCAGTTGGTGCCCAGTGCGCCCAGGATCTCGCGTTTAACGGCATCGTCGCCCGTTTCAAAGCGTTCCTTGGCGGTCTTGGCGAAGTTAAAGGCGTTCTCCGCCCGGATCAGCCAATCATCTACCCGATTATCGCTATCCTTCAACAACTCGGTAAGCCGGGTCTTTTCTTTGATAAGGGACTCTTTCTTGGCGAGAAACTGGTCCTCATCCACCTCGCCTGAAAGGCGCAATTCCAGCAGTTTATCCAGCTTCTTGACGCATTGGTCGTAGGCCTTACGCTGTTGGTCAATAATACTGGCCCGGATCTCGGCTTCTTTGCCGTTTTCATTTTTCAGTTTCTGAATAGCCCAGTCACAAAAATCCTGCGGGATCTGGATATTATCAAGTTGGTCTTTTGCCTGCCTCTCCAGCTCCGAGCCCTCTATGGCTCTCTGAGAACATTCAGGGTTCCTTCGCTTGGTACAGTGATAATACACATAATCCCTGCTGGAGCCGTCGGAGCGCCGCTTATGCTTATTCTCGGCGGTTATCATTGCCCCGCATTCGGCACAGCGCAGCAGGCCTCGGTATGGGAAGAAATATGTTTTAGGACGTGTGGTTGTTTCGGCCCGAATGATGTGATTTAATTTATCAAACTCAGCCTTGTTGAGTAACGGCTCATGCTGGCCCTGATGCCAGTTACCGCTTCCGCCAGGATATTCATAAGCTCCATAGTAGAAAGGCAGGGACAGCATCCTGTAAAACGTGCTCAGCCCTATTTTTCTGCCATTTCGGTTCCGGAGGCACCATTCGTTGGTAGCGAGCGCAAGAACCTGTGGAACCGTATGCGTTCGGTCAAGTATCATCCCGATCATGCGCCGCAAAGATGGAAAGAGGTTGGGGTCAGGCGTGATAATGCGTTTCCCCTTTTCCTTGTCAGGCGAGTTTAGGTAGCCAGTGGGTGCCTGGCCGGGCCGCCAGCCCATTTCCGCTTTGCGGCGTAATTCTCGTTTTACATTGGTTGATAGATCGCGAACATATTGATTTGCCATTCCGAACTCGACCGACATCATCAAAACATTATCTGTGGGCCAATAAGCGCGGTCATAGGTCTGAATATGCAGCAGCTTACCCTGCTGAAGCATCCATGAGATATTGCCGCCGTCTATCGGGTTACGGGCAAGACGATCCAGCTTCCAGCAGATAATTCCCTGCGCCTCGCCACGGCCTATGCGCTTTATCATTTCGGCAAAAATTGGTCTACCCGGCGCTTTTGCAGATTTGGATTCTGAGAATCGCTCCACAACCTCCAACCCATCGCGCTCGGCAATCCTGAGCAGTTCGCCGATTTGGGAATCAATAGACGCCACCTGCCTGTCCTCGGAATCAGAGGACTTGCGGGCATACATAAAATATTTCATGCGCGGCTTAGTAATATTCGCAAATGTCGTCATAAGCTCACTCTGAATGATACAGTCTGTTGCGTCGTAAATCAAGGTTTTAATTCCCGAATGGCCTCTTACCTCTCGGCCCGTGGATAACATCAGGTTTAACGCCCCACACAGCTTTAACCAGTCGGAGTAGCCGCCCCGCTTTTTCGCGAGCGTCAGCCTCGTTCAGCTCCACGCCGTAATGCTTGAAATAGAGGGCGCGGAACTCCGATATATCCTGGGCTGTAAGGGGCATAATGGCTTTTTACCCCTTTTTTTTAAGTCCGGCTTCAATCACGCGACTGCCGGGAAATATATTTTTAATATTGGCAAGGCCAGCCAGATCTTCCGGTGGGCAGTCCTTGAGCAGTTCAAGTTCATCAGGCCCGAACAGGGATTCTGCTCCCGGCTCAGCTGCGCAATTCTGTGGATTGTGAGAATTTTGAGGAGCCACAGAGGCGGTTAGGGAATCATGGGGTGAGCCATCGCCCATGGGCGTGTCATGGGAAGATACAGAAATGGAACTCTCTAAAATGTGTTTTTGATTATCCTTCCCATAATCCTCAAAATCCCCACAATTAGGTTCAGGCCCCACATCGCGCGTATTTTGAGCCAGCGAAAGTGGATTCACTTCATAAACCGGACTTGGCTTGCGCCCTGCGCCGGGCCGAGGCTCCGCTAACCGACAGCGTATATAGCCGTGTTCTTCAAGCACCGCCAAAGCCGGTTCCAACTGCGAAACCCGCTTAAAATATCCCTTCATGTCCTGAAAAAGTTGCCGCTTAGAGAAATTACTAAGCCCCTGCCTGTGAACCCAAGCCAGGACGCGCTTTGCGTCCTCAATTGCGGCATCAGCGCCCATGGTAGCGTATGCCGCACGCGCGTGAGGGATGAGATATTCCCCGATGCGAATAGCGCGTTCTACGGTCCCGAGGCTGATGAGGCTATCCCAAGGGGCTTCCCGACCTGCATGCTCGCCCATGTGCAGAAGACCGGCGATCCGGGCGACACCTCCGACCAGTTTGCCACCGAAATCAGTCAGTGAGCCCAAGGCCCCGAACTCGGACAACTGCGGCTCGACCCAAGCTTCAAAGGCAAGCATGCGTTCGACAGCTTCAGGTGACAATTTTAAGAGGCGAGCCTTGGGTTTTTTCGTCTCATCGCGCTCAATGAGGGGAGCGCCGGTAAGTTCCCCAGATCTCTGCGGTTAAAGAATCCCCACATCAGCGGCGGCGTAAAACTCCCCACCCCCGGTTGCGGCGCGTAATTCATACATCCCGCTCATTTTCGCT
>Ga0172379_10001842_pt1 | contig 40250 bp, 48 predicted proteins | sample GrowelOW334metaG_FD_119756 | JGI IMG/M metagenome (GOLD analysis project Ga0172379, IMG submission 119756) | Groundwater microbial communities from an aquifer near a municipal landfill in Southern Ontario, Canada - Groundwater well OW334 metaG | ecosystem: Environmental > Aquatic > Deep... | reverse complement strand
TTAATCAATTGGATGACAACAATAAAGCGATCATAGCTTACTATTGGAATATAACTAATAGTCAAGATGTCGCGAAACAAACAGAATTTCAAAATGCACTTAAATTGGCAGGAGAACAGGCAGATCCATATTGGAAAGAAAAATTAAATGTACTTAAAGACGAAACAAATAGAGCATTGGGAACACTTGAAACAGATGAGGCCACCAATGAAGCTGAACTAAGTCGCAGATCACAAGAAATAACCGATAATTTGACATACAATAAGGGATATTTGACAACAGAACAGCAAGCAGAACTAGCTAAACAAAAAGATACATATGATCAAGACCTTGTTGCGTTAAGAGAAAGTATGGCCGCGAAAGGATTGTCTTCGTCATCAATTAAAACTCAAGCTGGTGAACAATTGGCGAAATCTAATGCCGGAGTAGTTGAAAGTACTCAAAGACAATATGCAAAACAATTAAGAGATCTTGGAGTCAATGCAAATTCAAGTATAACTGATATTACTTCACAAATAAATAATTTAAAGAAGAAACTTGGAGAAAATAAAACAGATATAATTCGTAAAGTAGAAAGCTATCTTGGATCTACAGACACGACCACAAATATAAATAATTCATCGTCATATTTACTTGGAAATATAAAAGGAACAATTGGAGAAGAAAAAGGCACTGATATTTTACAAAGAGCCAATGCTTTACTTGGATCTAGTCTTTAATAATTTAATAATTTAAAAAAATTAAAATAAATAATTATGCCACAATCATACGTCATTAAACCGGGGGATACTTTAACCAAAATAGGACAATCATACGGAATGAATTGGAAAGATATTTGGCAAGCAAATCCAAATATTAAAAATCCCGACCTTATTTTTGCCGGTAAAACTTTAACTATTCCAGATTCAATAAATTCAATAAAACAACCATCAGGAAGTTTAGATAAAACATTGCCGCCGATAGAATCTAAAAAAACAGTAGGAAATATAGATAAGACATTACCAGATACACCAGCTGGAACTATTCCATCGGCATCTATAACCGTACCAAAAACTGAATTGCCTGCAGGAAATATTGACCAGATGACTTTATTAAAAATAATGCTTGGAGAGGCATCTAATCTGGCCGTAAAACAAGGAACGAAATCTGGATTAACTACGACATTTAAAAGTTTATCTGATCAGGGAGTACTACCAGAGAATGCAAGTGGAAATTTAACAAGCAGAATTATTGATTTTGTAGAAGGACGAACATCTAAGCCGATTGAAAATGAATTTAATAAAATGAGTACAATTATTGACTCAATGGCCAAAACTAAAGAGAATCTTGTGGCCCAGCAAGAAAAATTAAAAGATGATGCCCGGCAACAAATCAGTCAAGCTATTTCAAGCGATATGTGGAATAACATGGATGATACTCAAAGGAAAAAACTTTGGGATTCTGCCGGATATACGGGAAATCCAATTGCTTCTAAAAATACCAATACTTCTTATTACCATGTAACCGACGATAATGGAGATATTTGGAATGTAGGATATGATAAAACTACAGGAGCGATAACAAGCAAGGATAATCTTGGACCAATAGGAAAGCAATCGACAAATTCTCCAGAAAGTACTGATAATAAAGAAATCGATGCTTTTCTTTCTGATTCAGCAACTTATATTGAAAAATTAGACAATGGAACATTAGATTGGAAAACAGCATGGGATGCTTTAAAAACTAAATATCCAAAAGCTTCTAATGAAGCTATTGATCAAGCATTGGGTGGAGGACATAATCCAAATACCGGAGAATGGTGGGGAAGAGCAAAATAAAAAAATAAATAAAATAAAAAATTTAATTATTTAAAATTAAAAAAATGAATTGGGATGAATTAAATAACCAAGCAACAAATAAATTGGGTTATGGATCAATAAAGAAAATAGAACCAATTGCACCTACTGGTAACGGTAGCGGAGAAGGTGGTTATAGAACAGATCGCCATAATAATCCAACGGCAATGACCACAGACGTGGCCGCGACCTTAGGATTAACCGAGGGAAAAGATTATACCAAAGGAGATTCATTTTCAAATGGACAATATTATACTGCAAAATTATCAGGAAATGGTATAGATACCACAATTAAAGGAATGGATAATGCGATCGCGCAAGGAGTAAGCCCATTTTATACAAAATCCGGCCAACAGAGGTGGACACATACAGCAATATCAGATGAAGACTGGAAAAAAATGACTTATGATCAGAAAAAAAATACAGTTTTAGAAATGTATAAGAAAGAGGGTGGATCCGGAAAATCAGAATGGATAGGATCGAGTGCGAATGAAACAAACAAAACAAATCAATCACCAATCAATTCTGGATGGGATGCTTTAAATGCTAAAGCAAAAAATATTTACGAACCTACTGAAGAACAAAAAAAACAATCAGAACAAAAAGCAATGGTAGAAAAAACAATGGCCGAAAGCCCATCGCCATATAAACTTACTGGGCCAACAGAATTAAAGACAGCTCCGGAAACTTTTGAAAAACCATCTTATGATTCAAGTACCGGAAAAATGACTCCGGCTAAATTTCCTATAACGGATAAAGATAATTTTATTACCAGAATGGCAAAAACTGCTTTTAATGTGCCATCAGAATCTATCACCAATTTGGCAAATATTAGAATTGGTGATATTTTTAATCCAACAAAAAAAACATCTGAAAGAATCGGCGCGGCATTAGATATGGCTCCGGCTATTGCCGGAATGATTCCGGCCGTAATGGGATTTACGACTAAATTGGAAATGGCCAAAACTTCAAAAATACCGGTAATAAGTCAGGCGGCAAATATAACTGATAAATTATTTCAAAAAGTCGGAGAAGGACTTGGTTATGTAGGGGCCGAAACAGTAGATGCACTACCGATATCAGATGAAGCTAAAAATAATTTAAGAAATCCATTCGCCAATGCTTTATCAACTGTCGGAATGTTAGGATTATTAAAAACAGGTTTCGGACTTACAAATAAGGGCGGAGAATCTATTTTGAAAAAAACAGGACTTCCTGAAAAAGTGCAAAAAGGAATTTCAACCGGAGTAAAAGCAGGTACTGGTTTTATGATGGATCCGCTCGGGACAACAGTACAATTGGCAACAGGACAATTAAAATCAAAACTTGTTTCTAAAATAGCCCAAAGACAAGCAGATGGAATAGAAATTACTCCGATCGAAGCGCAAAAAGTAATGGGAGAAGTCGCCAAAGAAACACCTATTAAAACACCGGGTAATATTGAAATTCCTACTCCCGAAGGAAAAATAAAAGTAAATACAAATCAAAAACTCGTCCTTGAAAATTTTATAAAAGGACAAGAAGATATAAATTATAAAACAGTCAAATCTCTTGGAAAAGATATTGAAGGTAATAAGGTAGTCGCGCGATTTGAATGGAATTATAAAAAACAAGAGGCCACAATTTATACAACCAAATCAACCACAGCATCAAATCTTGCTCATGAATTGGGACATTATTTTGACACAAAATTGGTTAATGATGTTAATTCTAAATTATCAGATTTATTGCCGGATTATAAAGCGAATAAAGAAAAAATTAATGATTCATTGGCAAAATATGCTGTTGACCAATTAAAAGGAAATGCCACGGCCAAACAAATAACATCTACAGTTAAAAAATTAGTAGATAATTTTAATAATGATATTAAAAAATTATCCATAAAAGAAACCCGGGCCAAAGAATCTGAACAATTCGCTTCGGCCGTGAGAGAAGTAATAATCAATCCTAAAAAGTCTGCAGATACAGCTCCGGCATTTACTAATTTTATTCAGTATTTTGCCAAAGAAAAAGGATTTATAGCCGAAAAAGTAAAAGAGGTAGCAAAAATTGTAAAAGTCAAAAAAGAAATAACAAATACACTGGCGGAAGAATATAAAAAATTACATGAAGAAAAAACAAAAAGTTTTGCTTCTCGTTTTGGAGCCGATGAAGGAGCTAAATTAAAAGGTGGCGCCATGGAAAGAAGTGCGGTATTACGAAAAATGAGAGGTGAACCTACCGCGATAGAATTACAAAATATTACAAAATATCTAAATGCTTTTTATAAAGGAAAAAAAGTAAGTACTCCTGAAGGAGAAGGAAAGGTTAGTAGTGTTTCGTTTGGAAAAATAGGGGTAAAATTGTCAGATGGCAAGATTAAATTTTTTGACCGAACTAAAATTCAATCCACCAAAATTACAAAAACTGAAGCGATAGAATTTCTTAAAAAAGAAGCTGAAGCAAAAGCCAAAGAATATGTGGAACTTTATAGTGAAAAACAGAAAGGAAAACCAAAACCAGAAATAATAGAAGTTAAAGGAATAACTTCTAAAGATTTAATTGAATCAAAAACGACTAAAGAAATACAAACAAAACTTCAAAAGATTTTTGGAACATATAATGAACTTGAAAAATTAGAATCAAAAGATACATATAAAAAACCGAATAAAAAACTTTCTTTGGCAGATGATTATATGGCAGATATTGAACATGCAGCAAACGAAAGAAATTTTGAAGAAGTTAATCGTTTGTTAAAAGAAGTAAAAGAAAAATTACCAAAAATTAAAGAAGAAAAAAATGGACAATTTAAGCAAGATATTAAGGTAAAAATTGAAGAAATAAACCAAAAAGCAGAGATAGTCGCCCCAAGGACTAAAGTAGCGCCACATGGCAAGCCAGGGGGCAAAATTGAGGCAAAAAATGGGCATATAGCCTCCACTGGACTTAAAACAGGCAAATTTGTTGAAAATAAGCCGGCTTTCAACCCGGATAAAATCAACGCACCCGAAGACGTTGAAACTTTAATTAAAGGAATATCTAAAGTAAGCGGAGAATTTAAAAAGCAAAGAATTTCAAAATCAAATGAAGATATAAAATCATTGGCCAATGAAATTGGAGTCAGTGCGGATGATTTAATAAAAACTCAGCCAGGATCGATTGCCAATTCTGAAACTATTTTTAAATCTCGTCAGATCGTGGCAGATTTAGCACAAGATTTAAGAGATACTGTCAGGAAAATAACCACCGAAACAGCAACACCGGAACAACTTCAAGAAGTTAAAACAAAATTATTTAGATTACAAGGAACAATGAAAGCAGTGGCCGGATTTAGAACTGAAGCGGCTCATATTTTTAGACAGTTTAATATTGAGGCTATGGCCGGAGAAAATGATATTATGACTGACTTGGTAAGTCAATTAAAAAAACTTGATGGTAAGGCCGGCGAAAGTTTAGAGGCATTTACTAAAGGATCAAAAGAATTATTAGAACCAACGATCGCAGACAAAATGTGGCATCTTTGGTATATGAGTATTTTGTCGGGAGAATCAACTCAAATAAAAAACTTTTTTGGAAACTTTACTCAACTTATTGGAGAAACTGCTGTTGAGGGAATTATAAATCCATCAGGTTTTAAAGATACTATGGGCGGATTATATAAAGGATTATTATCAGGTTGGGGAAAAGCTAAAGAAATTATGGCCAAAGGAGAAACTTCTAAATTTGAAGAAAAAGGTACTAAACCTATTAAATTTACTTTAGGATATGAAAAAGGAGGACAATTTGCCGGCGTTAAAAAAATTGGAGCAGATATTTTAAATTCATTTGATTATGTCGGAAGATTTATGTCGGCCACAGATTCATTATTCAGGGAAGGATTTAGAGGAATGGAGAATCGAGCGGCCTCGCGCGAACAAGCAATTAATGAAGGATTAAAAGGAGATGCATTATTAAAACGCACTGAAGAATTAAACGCTAAACCAACAGAAGAAATAATAAAACAATCTGATAATTTCGCACAGCGTGGAACTTATACTCAAAAGCCAGCTGGAGTGATAGGTGTACTTTCTGAATTTATGGGTAGAGCTGCCAGAAAAATACCAGGCGGAAAATTTGTTTTACCATTTACAAGAATTGTGGCCAACGTGGTTAATAATTCATTAGATTGGACTCCGATCGGAATTAAAAGAGCATTAATGCCAGAAGGATCATTTAAAACAGCAGGAAAACTTATAGAAAAAGCCATGGGAAAACAAGTAGTTATCGAGAAATTAAGACCGCGCGCTAGGAATCAAGAACTTGGCCGGGCCGTACTTGGGACAATAGCCATGGGATATTTTGCAAGTTTAGCAATGGAAAATAATTTATCTGGTAATGGACCATCGAATATAAATAAGAAAAAACAATTACAAGATTCTGGATGGAGGCCAAACTCAATAAAAATAGGAGACAAATGGTATCCTTACCAAAATTGGGGACCAATGGCGATCCCAATGACATTGGTTGGAAATTATTTTGATTTTACAAAATATGAAAAACAAAATGCTGATGCATCAGAAAGAGTAATGGCGGCATTATTAAACACACCAAATTCAATTTTAGATATGTCATTTCTAAGTGGTGTAGCAGATCTAGTCACCGCAGTTCAAAACGTAGGAAAAGGAGGAGAAAATTATTTTAAAAGATTTTTAGCTTCACAGATTACATCACCAGTGCCTAATTTATTTAAACAAACTGCTCGATATTTTGATCAAGGAATTTATGAGACAGGAACACTTAAAGAATTGATATTATCTAATTTAAGAATCACAACCGGATTAAAACCAAAACTTAATGTTTTTGGTCAACCGACAAAAGGAGAAGCACTCACTCAACTTCAACCGGTAAGAATAACCAGCGATCAAACAATCAAATTTTTGGCAAAGAATGAACTATGGGTCAGTGTACCAAGTAAGGCTACAAAAATAAGGCCAATTAGTGAACGTAAGGATTTGCCAAAAAATGGCCGGCCAATGACAGAGGATGAATATTATAATTATGTTAAATATTCTGGAATTGAGATTAAAAAGCGCCTTGATCATCAAATCACATCAATAGAAAATTTACAAAATCAAGAAAAACAACAAAAAATAATTGATGATATAGTTAAAAATGCCAGAGAAGCCACTAAAAGAGGTATTGAAATGGGATTAATTAAATAATATAATAATATTATGATCATAGAAAAAAGAGAAAGCCCAAATTATTATAGCCGAGGGAAGTATAGACCAGAAGCTTGTGTGATTCATATCACGGAGGGAAATATGCCGGGAACACTTTCTTGGATAACTCATAAAGAAAGCAAAGCATCTTATCATTATTTAATTGATAAAACAGGAAAGATTTGGAATGTAGTTAACGAAATTAATGCCGCTTGGCATGCAGGATTGATTGTAAAACCAATATGGGAATTTTTAAAAGATAAAAAAATAAATCCCAATTTATATACGATAGGTTTGGCTTTTGAAGGATTTGGAGATAAAGATATTACCGCTGAACAGTACTACGCCGGACAAGAATTAATTGAAGATATTTGCCAAAGAAATAAAATAGAAAAAAATCTTACTAAAATTATACCTCATCGATGGATTAATGGCGGAAAAACTTGTCCAGGATTAGTTAATATTGAAAGATTGGTTAATGTTAAATTTATTACTTGCCCAAGTTGTAAAAAGGTCTTCAAGATATAATTAATTTAATTTTTAAATTATGTATTCATTTAAAATCACTTTACTCAAGGGTATCAAGTACTTCGTATTGTTTGGATTACCAGTTTTAGTTAGTTGTTTTATTCAAAATTTTCCTTGGATTGCTCAATTAACTGTTGGTGGAATCTTGACGATAATTTGTGATTTCTTAAAACATAAATACGGATTAAGATTACCTTAAATTAAAAAAATAAAAGAGAGATGTAGAAATAAAAAACTACCTCTCTTTTATTTATACCCCCTTGACAATATTTCATATTTTTATATAATTGGATTATGGCAATAGGATCAAAAATAAAAATTTCAAGAAATAAAAATCTCGTAGAAATGAAGAAGAAAACCACGTTTAAAAACTTGGCGCGCATTTTCAATTTAAGCGAATCGCGGACAAAAGAAATTTATTATCGAGAACTTAAAAAAATAAGGGGTACTTCCCCCCTCACATAAGTTATCCACAGGTAAAGGATAGCATTAAAAAATATAAGTGGCATAGTTTAATTATGCAAAAATGTATGGACATAAATTTAATCAACAAATAACCGACGGATTAGTCGCCGCACGGTTTTTTTATTTTAATTAATTTAAAAAAGTTTTGTATGGAAACATTAGAAAAGTTAGCAAAACAAAAAAATGAAGAGGGAGAACAAGCAAGAGAAATTATTGAATTAAACAAGGAAAGTGATGACGAATTAACATTTCAAGACGAAGAACACATCTCTGAATTAATCAAAGAAGGATTTAGAGAGGGAGAGTTAATTGGTGAAAATAAAAGAGGTTATTGGAAATTAACTTTTGAGAAATTTGATAATTAATAATTTTATGGCAATAAATATTTTATGCGATCAATGTAAAAGGCCAATGGCCGTTCCAAATGATATTAATTTAAAGGAACTTGAAAATGAAAATGGAGAAATTTTGTGTCCCGACTGCGAGAATGATCGAGACGAAGAAGATTTTAATAATCTTGGGGGAATTTTACATTAAATAATAATTTTTAATTTTATGACAACAGAATTATATTACACACCACCAACAGAAGAAATTTTTAATGAAGTAAAACAAAAAGCAATTGAGATTTGGAAAACTTATGAAGATGGAACTCCTTATTCAAAAGAAAAAATAGATAGAATTAAAGATATTAAAAACGTGCAAGATAATTTAATGTATATAGTCGCAATGTTTGACATAAGTAATCAAAGATTATTGTCAAAAATAATAAGCCCGGAGGCACGTCAAGCTATTAGAGAAAGAATGATAGAAGGCGGAATGCCAGAAGAATTAATTTATTTTTAAAATATGGCCCCGATTCTCTGGAGAAAGTTTACCATACATTTTCTTACGCGCGCGAATTGGGGCCACTAAAAAATTAATCATTAAATATAAAATTATGGCGAACAGACGAATGTTTTCAAAAAGAATTACTGAAAGTGGAAGATTTTTAAAAATGCCTCCTTCCTCGCAAGCATTATATTTTCAACTTGGAATGAATGCTGATGACGATGGAGTAGTGGAAGCTTTTAAAGTAATGAAACTTACGAATTCAAATGAGGATGATTTAAAGGTTTTGGTTTCTAAAAATTTTATTAAGATACTTAATGAAGATTTAGTGGCTTTTGTGATGGATTGGAGTGAACATAACTTGATAAGAGCAGATCGAAAAATAGATAGTATTTATAAAGAATTATTATTACAAATAGTTCCTGAAATAGAAGTTTTAGAAGCAAAACCAAGGGCTGATACAAAGAAATTGACTGGTGGACAACAAATGGACGTCCAATGTCCGCATAGGTTAGGTAAGGATAGGTTAGGTAAGGATAGGTTAATAGGGACTCCCCTTTTTGAAGAAATCTTTAAATTTTGGAATGAACAAAAAATAATTACTCATAATGTTTTGACAGATAAGATGAAAACCAAGATTAAAAGCGCCCTAAAAGATTATAGTTTAGGAGACATTAAAATAGCGATCACAAAATATAAACAAGTATTAACCGGCGATCAATACTTTTGGAGTTATAAATGGACTTTGCCGGATTTTTTATCGCGCGGTCTGACAAAGTTTCTGGATACCCCAATTGATGGATTTAAACAATCTAACGGATTTGAAAAAGAAAAAAAGAAAAAAGTTTATTATAATGGCAATCCAGTAGTTGAAAAAAATGGTAAAAAATATGTAATTATTGATGGAGAATGGAAAGAATTTTGCGGAGAAGAAAAAGATTTAATTACTAAATTTGAATAATTATTATGGAATTAAATAAAATAATTCAAGGTAATGCATTGCAAATATTAAAAACATTTCCGGCCGACAGTATTGATTCTGTGGTTACTTCTCCGCCATATTGGAATTTAAGAGATTATAATATGAAAGGTCAATTAGGAAATGAACCGACATTTTATGCTTATCTTGAGTCATTACTTTCAATATTTGATGAAGTTAAACGTGTACTTAAACCAACTGGAACGTGCTGGGTTAATCTTGGCGATACTTATGGAACATCTAGTGGATCTGGAATTAGGAAAAATAAACAAGCGACAAATCGAGGTACGCAATTTAATAAAGGTTGGCAAGAGCGCGGAAAAAGTGGAGTTAAAGGATTAGAAAAATCACTTTGTCAGATACCGGCGAGATTTGCGATCGAAATGACTAACAGGGGATGGATACTTAGAAATGAGATAATATGGCAAAAACCAAATTGTATGCCTCAAAGTGTTAAAGATCGTTTCACTATGGACTTTGAAAAGATATTTTTCTTCACAAAAAATCGTAAATATTATTTTAAACAACAATTTGACTTGGCTAATTATGATGGCAGAAAAGATACGATCATGAAAGGTAGCCCAAAATATAATACTGAAGTAATGCCGGGCCGTAAACCTCATACTATGGCCGCGCGCGGTCACGAACGTTGGCAAATAGATTCGGAAGGAAATCGTATTCGTAATCGTCGCTGTGTTTGGAATATAGCAACAAGGCCATTTAGTGGCGCACACTTTGCAACATTTCCGGAGAGATTAGTCGAAACTCCAATAAAATCCGGATGTCCTGATGGTGGCGTGGTTTTAGATCCATTTATTGGAAGTGGAACAACAGCATTAGTTGCACAAAGACTTGGTAAAAATTTCATTGGAATCGAATTAAATAAAAAGTATTGCGAAATTGCCGAAGAAAGAATTAATTTTAATAAATTATATGAAAAGGATAAAAATAATAACAGGAGAAAAATATGTTGAAGCGTGGAAAAATAAATTTTATCCAGTACTTCCACACGATAAGGAATGGTCTAAATTTAAGTGGCATATCTGTAAAAAGGGAGAATCGCTTAATCCATTGTTAGTTTCAAATGGAGGAGAAATACAGGTTGAACAATTTGGAATTATTGGTTGTCTATTTAAAATTAAAGATAAAACATTTCCAGAAAAGAAATTATATTTTTATCAATGTCCATTAATTGAAGCAAGGGAAACTGGGACAGGAAAATTCGGGGAATGGTTAAAAAATGTAAAAGATTTTGTGAGAAAAGAATTTAACTCTCCATTGGCACTGGCCACAATAACCAATCAACATCTTTATAAATATTGCGAAAAGTATGACGTTAACGTGGCGGTTGATGATCGACTTTATAAGGTAAAAATTAATGTAAAAAGAGAGAAAAAGTTATCCACTGGCAGGGGGGTAGACAAAAAAGGCAGTAATGATAAATTGTAAATAGGTTACTTATTAATTAATTAAAATTAAAATGTATGGAAAAGAAATTTGTAAAAATGGCGATGGATTGCCATAAAGAATCCATAAGAAAGGCCGAAAGAAAAGATACTATTGGGGCAGGAATATTATTCATTTTATGTCTCATAGTTATAACAGTATTCTGTTCAGCCTTAGCGGTTTAAAAATTAAATATGAAAAATAAAAAACAGAGAAAACAGAAAAAACAATTTAAAAAAACAGTTAAAAGACAACAGAAAAAACAGGACGTAAACATAAAGGTTCATGTTATCCAACAGCCACAGTCAAATAAAGGATTATCATTAACTACTGTCGGTCCGCAAGTACTTGATCCCATTCAAGACAATAAAGGAAAATATACAATAGCTAAAACTTGGTTATCTGAAAAGCAGATCCTTAAAATTTTACAGCGCACACCTAAAGAATTTATTTATACCCGGCCGGCCAAAGGCGGAGGAACATGGGATTATGTGCCGGGAGGATATGTTGAAAAAGTTCTTAATTATGCATTTGGTTGGAATTGGGATTTTGAAATTATCAAGCAAGAAATAATCGGAGAACAAGTTATTACACTCGGAAAACTTACAGTTAAAGACGGAACAGGTCAATCAGTTACCAAGACACAAAATGGTCGCGCCGATATTAAATGTCTTAAAGGTAAACCGCATAATCCGGAAAATTATCTTGATGTCGGAAATGATTTTAAAGCTTCGGCGACTGATGCAATGAAAAAATGCGCCAGTATGCTTGGAATAGCATCAGATATCTATGGAAAACGAGAATTCAGAGATGTAGGAGTGGTGGTAAAAAATGATAACCGGACAGACAAAACAGGTGCAACACATAATCAGGAAGAAAAAATTAAAAATAATCCGCCAGAAATTGAAATTGAGGCAGAGTGCCACGAATGCGGAAACCCCATGACTAAAGCAGAGGCTGAATTTAGTAAGCGCGTATACAAGAAACAACTTTGCCGGACATGTCAAAATACTTATAAAAATTTAAAATAAAATATGGTAGAATTAAGACCACAAACATTAATAGAATCTCTTGGAATTTCAAGAGAGAGAGCCGAACAATTACTTCTTATCTTAAATGAAGCAATGAATAAAGTAACAAAGATAGAAACAATTGAAATTTTAGTTACAAAACTTATAGGGAATGAATTATATTTTATGTTAATGGAATTCGGAGCAAGAATTAAAACGCAGGAATTAAGTCAATCAAAAATGATGGAAAAATTAATAATTGACAACGGTTCTATAGCAGAAGCATAAAAAGTAAAAGTTAAAAATTTAATAAAAATAAACGAATAAAAATATGGAAGAATCAAAATACGAAACAAGCACTTTATATAAAGGAAAAGTTCAAATTAGATTTTATCCAATATCACATCAATATTGGATAAGTATAGACGGATCTCCATTTAAAAGAAAATCAGGAGTAACAACATTCATTGGAATTAAAGACAAAAGCAAAGCACTTCAAATATGGCAACAACAGATCACGGCCGACTTTTTACTAAACGCACTTGATAAAAAACAAAAGATTGATTCAGATAAGGCAATTGAGGCAATTATTCAATGTGATATCGCGAGAGATACTGCCGCAGATATCGGAAAAGAAATACACGCATGGTGTGAGGCATACATTAGGAATAAACTTAAACAGCCAGGATTTGAAAACGTTCCAGAAATACCTAACTTTCCAGAAGCAGTAACTGGAGTAAACTCATTTCTTGAATGGGAAAAAGAACATAAGGTTAAATTTATATCAACCGAAAGAGTAGTTTATTCAAAGGAACACGATTATATGGGTACGATGGATTTTGAAGCAGAGATTGATGGAATACTATGCATGGGAGACTTTAAATCATCAAATGGATTATATAACGGGGTAAGAATGCAAACGGCGGCTTATGCGTACGCTGATATGGAAGAAAATACAAAGAAAAAATACAAAGGCAGATGGGCCATAAGACTTTCAAAATATAGTGAATCAGAATACCTGAAACGAGAAGAACGCAAAAAAGAGATAAAGCGCGCGATTGCAAAATTTCAAAACAAAGAATGCAAAGAATATCCAATTAAACCATATCAAGTTTTTGAAGCAAAGTTCCTCGATAATGGAAAAGATTTTATTAAAAGGGATATGGATGCATTTTTAAATGTTAAAGCATTATTCGCATGGGATAAAGATACTGACCCATTTTATCAAAAAGAAAATTGGTAGATTATAATTTTATAATATTATGGAAAATAAAAAAGAAAGTAAATTAAGTTATAAAGATTTAAAAATAGGTGCATTATGGGAAAAAAAATCTAAAAATGGCAATACTTATTACTCTGGAAATATCATGATAAATGGTCAAGAACATTATATAAATATAATGAAAAATAAATATTATCAAGAAAATACAAAAAGACCAATTTACGATATTTTACTTAGTATTTTAAATATTAAAAAATAAAAATATGGACGAACAAAATAAAATATCAAATCATCCAGAAGAAAGTGCAATGTATAAATTTAGGACCAAGGCAGAAAAGGCCATGGCAAATATACAAAGTTTAGAAGAATTTAGAAATAGTGATTCAATGATTGATTTTGTTTTTAAAATCGGACATGAGATGTTTCAAAAGGATCTTGATACTATGGGATTACAATGGCTTATTAACACCGGTGGCAAATTAACGGCTATTTATGCCTACTTAGGCAATAAAACAGCCTACGCGCGCGCTCAACGCGATGTTTACCAGCAAAAAAGAGATGAGACAATGGCCAGGATATCATTGGATGAATATCCGGATACGGAAAAAATTACTGTAGCCAAAGCCAGAGCAAAACTTCAAGTAATAGAATTGGATGAAATAGTCACTCAAATGGAATACGGAAAAAATAATATGGAAAATTTATTGGCGGCTACAGATAAGATGGTTGGATTTATTCAATCCGCGATTAGAGTAAAACAAGGTGATCAATTTAGAAGTAAAACAGTAAGTGATAATTAAAACATATGACAATAGATGAAAAAATAATAGAACAACAGGAACGATTAATTAAAAAGTTAAAAGAACAATTAGAATTAAAGTATAAAGAAATAAAATTGTTAAAACTGAATATAGAATTTTTAAGTAAATATCATAAAATATTTTTTAAAAAATAAATATTATGATTAAAAAACTTCTCGTTATAAAATCAAAATCACTTGAAGAGCAATTTACCGAACTCGGCGTTGTGAACTATCTTGATTTAAAAAGAGTCAAAGATGTTATAGAAACGCCAGCAGATAATTACTATATTAAAAATATTGAAGACGGAACAAAAATGCTTGGAAAAAGCCCTGATAATTGCGACAAGATATTCAAAGAACAAGGTCGCAGAGGATTAACAATTTATGAAGGCTTGGCTCTCTTGCGAGATAATCCTGATATTCTAAAAGACCATTACATAGATTTGTCGGGTTCTCGCTTTGGCTCCGACGACGTGCCTGCTCTTTGCCTCCGTGGCGGCAGGCCTGGGTTGGACTGCAGCGATTCTGGCCTTGCGTTTTATCGCTGTGGTTCTGCGAGTACAAAATTAATTAATAAGTTAGAAAAGAAATCAAAAAAAATTTTACCTGAAATTTTAATTATAAATGGCATTAAGTATGAAAAAATCTCTTAAACAATTACTTAATAAAAAAAAGTGGTATTATATTAATGAAAATATCACAGAAGAAAACTTTCCCATACCTGAAAAGATAGAAACCAAAAACCCGCAGATTATCAAACTGGAAAAAACAATGACATCGCAGGAATGCTTAGATTTAATCAAATCAAAGGGAATGCGACCTGCCAACATTTGGGAACTTTTGGAATATGTAAACACTCACGAACTTGAAAAAGATAGTTATTTAGTTGCTTTCGGAAATCAATGGATTAACTCTGACGGTAATCACCGCGTGCCGAGCGTCAGCCGTGATTCGGATGGCGTCTTCGAGTTCGGCCTCGGCGACTTTGAGGACGGCTGGGGCGGCGATGACTGTCTCCTTGCTTTCTGCGACTCCAAGCCATCTGAACCTTTGGCTCTTAAAGATAGCACTTTGGAAACTCGGGTGTCAGAATTGGAAAATCAAGTTAATAAAATAATATCTTGCTTATCTGCTTTTACTAAAAAATAATTTAATTAAAACTTATGAGAGAAATAAAATTTAGATGCTGGGATAAAAAAAATAAAGAATTTGTGCCTTATTTTGAATTAACTTGTAATGGTAGTATATTTTTTGGAAGTGAAGAACAGTCAGATAAAGATTTTGATATTCAGCAATTCACTGGATTACTTGATAAAAATGGTAAAGAGATTTACGAAGGAGATATTATAGAAAGCGAAGTTTTTGATAGACCATATTCTCAAAAACAAAAAAAATGGAAAATAAAAAAACAAGTTATTTGGAATAAAGGATTTGATCATTCAGTAGAATGTATTAAAAATAATCCAAAATTAAAAGATGATCCTTCATTATTTAATCAAAGACCTTGTTTTATGGCAAAAAAAATAAATGAAAATGATAAAGATGGTGGGTGTGATTGGTCAGAGTTTAATGAATGCGAAGTGATTGGCAATATTTATGAAAATCCAAATTTAATTAAAATAATATGAAACCAACCAAAACCACCGAAGAGATAATCGCAAATAAAACAAGACCAGATTGTAAGAAATGCGAACACGAACATAATAATTATTGTGATAATTTTGAGCACGAAGTTAATGAGAAAGGTTCAGAAGAAGTATTTTGTAGCGAATATAACCCTAAAACTACTGGCAGTAATGATAATAACTGGCATTGGAAAACAATCGGGCAAGGCGAAGGGATACAGAAAGTTGAAAGTGATTTGACTTCTTTTGAGCGTAAATGGATTGCTATTTGTATAGGTATAGTCGTTATCGATTTAATTATCGCTGGATGTTTTACTAAAAAAGATTTGGATAATTTCGGAAACAATCTCCCTGCGTTTGTGCCTGCCATTGAAACCAAAGTATGCGAAGTAAAAAAGGGAATATTCACCGCATATTCACCCAAAGAAAGGCAGACCGATTCAGATCCGAATATAAATGCCTCCGGACACAGGGTTCAATTAGGCGATATTGCCTGCCCTGCTATTTATCCGTTTGGGACAAAGATTGAAGTGTTGGACAAGGTTTATGTTTGTAGGGACAGAATGGCGTTAAAATATCGCAATTCAACAGACCCATTATATTTTGATATTTTCTTATGGAATACAGACGAGGCAAGGGCGTGGGGAAGGCAAGAACTTTATTTTAAAATAATTAAATAAATATTATATGGAAAACAAAATAATATTATTACAAATAAAAAATAGTGAAAATAATGAAATTTTTAGAATTGAAAATGATGGCACTGTCAGATGGCTTAAAAATGGAAAATTAGTAATCGCAAAAACTGACAAAGATTTAGGTAGGGCATTTGGAATAGTATTGTTTGAAATGACAGGAGTAAGTTATAGAGTTTTTTTAGAACAATATAAACCAAAAAGAGATTAATAATGAAAAATAAAGATTTAAAAAAAATGTCAGTTTTTCATCCGGCTAGATATTTACTAGAAGGCCGGCGCTTACTTTTTTATAATGAAATATTGGGTTATTTTGAAACTCAAGAAGATATGGATAAAGCAATAAAAGAAAGCGGAATAATAAAAAATAAAGAAGGAGTCTGGTGTATTCCATTAATTGTAGATAGATCAACAAAAAGAGAATGGATAGATTCTAAATATGAATCTTATAAACGTAAACTTTGGGGTCTAAGTATGGCCCGGCAAGAAGAAATTGAAAGCAGGAAGTTCTTAAAAGAATAATAAAATAATAAAATAATCTTAAAATTCAGTTCGGGTCCCCCTTTTTGTGATACGATACGGTATTACATATGGGGGAATTACTTATTATAATATTATATGTTTGAAAATAATTTTTCAGTTAAAAAACTTGCTAAAAGAAATTATTACGAAAAAAGAAAATTTCAAGAAGAAGGATTGAAAATAAGATGTTATAATTGCGGATGGGAATGGTATTGGAAAAATAAAATGGTTAAAAATATAATAGTTAAAGAAGTAGAGAAATGGTTTTTAACGGCCAAATGTCCTCGTTGTAAAGTAAAATTAAGAGAAAGTAATAAAATAAAAATTGACGAGTAGGTTGTGGATAACTTTTTTAATTATTTATGAAATTAGTGTTAAGATATAAGGGCTAGATACATTGGGATTCGATAGCCCTTTCGATGGAGCGGCCTTAAAGCTAAACCATTGTAGTTTAACGGCAAAACATCTAGCACTTTTATTAATAATGTTGGCCGCTTTATGAATAAAATATTTTTAAATTCATTGTGTTTCAAGAGATGACTTTTTGTTATCTCTTTTTTATTTTTAAATTTTAAAGATGGTTAAACAAGATTTAAAAAAGTGGCGAGAATGTCAAGATCGAGCGCGAATCAAATCAATAGAGAACCAGAGGAATAAAAATATTAAAAAATCAAAGAATGGAACTCTTTATATAAAAAATATAAAAATTAATAAAATTAAGAAAATTAATAAAAATAAGAAAGAAAAGAAAAAAGGAGTCGGTTACTATAAAACTCAATTAGATATAATTTTTAGTCAATTTATCAGATTAAGGGATTGTCTAAAAACAACCGGAACATTAACAGAAGGAATTTGCATAACAAGCGATAGAAGATTTCCATATAAAAAATTACAATGCGGACATTTTATCAGCCGATCACATAATTCATTGCGATATGACGAAAGAAACTGTCATGCTCAATCGATAGGAGATAATGTTTTCAAGCATGGGTGTCTTGATGTATATTTCATAAAAATGGAAGAAATGTACGGCCGGCCAGAAGTGGATGAAATGTTAAGAATTAAAAATGATTATAAAAAATTTACTGTTGAAGAATTAAAAGAAAAAATATACGAATATAATTTAAAAGTAAAAAATTTATTAAATGGCGGAAATTAAAATAGAAAATGTAGAAATAGATAAACTTAAACCAGCTCCATACAATCCAAGGCGATGGGAAACTAAGGCTATTGAGCAATTAACCGAATCAATTAAAAGGTTTGGTATGATTGACCCGATCATCGTTAATAACGCGCCAAAACGCAAAGGTGTGGTTATTGGAGGCCATTTTAGACTCAAAATAGCTCAAGATTTGGGATTTAAGACAGTTCCAGTGGTTTATATCAATATTCCTGATTTAAAAAAAGAAAAGGAATTAAATCTAAGACTCAACAAGAACACCGGGGATTGGGACTGGAATTTATTATCAGAATTTGAAATGTCAATGCTTAAGGATATTGGATTTGAAAGTAAAGATTTAGATAAATTATTCGGAGAAGATATTCAAAATGAAGAAAATCTTGATCCTGAAGAAATGTATTCAGGAATCGGAATACCAGAATCAAAATTAGGAGAAGTTTATGAAATAGGAAATCATCGGGTTATGTGCGGAGATGCCACAAATCCGGAACACATTAAAAAACTTATGGCCGGCGAACAAGCAGATATGGTTTTTACGGATCCGCCATACAATGTTGACTATCAAGGCGGAATGGGCGGAGATGGAGATAAACATAATCGGGAAGGAATTTTGAATGACAAGATGAATAAAAATGATTTTTATGAATTTTTGTTTAAATCAGTTAAAAATTTAATAGAGAATTGCAAGGGAGCATTTTATATCTGCATGGGATCAAGCGAGATAGATACGTTAAAAACTGCATTTGTTGAGGGGGGGGGGCATTTCTCAAGTTTTATCATCTGGGCAAAAAATACCTTTACATTGTCGCGATCCGACTGGCAGAGTCAATATGAACCGATGCTTTATGGTTGGCCGAACAATATAGTTAATCATTACTTTGCCGGCTGGAGAGATCAAGGAAATGTTTGGGAAGATTTAGAAGTTTTAAAACCTAGTTATGATGGCGGAAAAACTACGATTAAACTTGGAGAATATCATCTTGAATTGGATGGTTTAATCACTGGTAAGGTAATAAATAAAAAAGACCAGACAGATATCTGGAACGAAAAGAAACCATCAAAGAGCAAAGAACATCCGACTATGAAGCCAGTAAAACTCGTAGCCAAGGCGATTAAAGCATCAAGCATAAGAGATCAAATTGTTTTAGACACATTTGGAGGCAGTGGATCAACGTTAATAGCTTGCGAGGAATTAGGGAGAAAATGTTATATGATGGAACTAGACCCGAAATACGTTGACGTAATAAGAAAAAGATATTCTAATTTTATTAATAATCAAAAGAAACAAGAAAAAAAAGAAATTAAAAAATAAATTATGTATTTAAATAAAATTTTATTCATTAATCTTTATCAAGAATGCCCTAAATGCGGACAGCGCGTACAAGTTTATTGTGGAGTATTGGAAAATAAACTTAATTTTGGTTATGAAGACGCACAAATGTGTCAGTGTGGACATTTAATGTCTAAATTAGTTTTAATTGCTTCAGTAATGAATAACAATGGAGAGGTAGAGAAAATAAGTCAATAGAAAATAATAGAATATGGTTAAAAAAAATGAAATCCGAAATAAACCAAAAAAAAGGGGTATTTATAGAAAAGCAACATGGATAGAATTCGTTAAATTTACAGCAACTCCTATAATTTATAGAGATGAAGAGTTTGGATTTCATAGAGATGGAGATTTTTGTAAAAAGAATAAAATTAACAATGAAACACTTTGTCGATGGAAAAATGAACCGGAATTTTATGAAGAAGTAAGATTGTGTTGGAAGAAATGGGGAAAGGATAGAACGCCAAATGTAATTGCAGGATTATACCGGACCGCAGTCAAAGAAGGTAAAGCAGCCGAATCATTAGCGTGGATGAAAATAGTAGAAGATTGGCAGGAAAAATTAGATGTTGGAGATATTGTTGCACGTAAATCGCTTAAAGATATTCAAGATAATATTCGTAGACTCGTAGAACAAGAAAAAGCAAAATCATTAATTAAAAAGTAATTATGATAATTATACCAATCCATTATTTAAAATCATTACCGGTAGAAAATTGGGAACAGATAAAAATTCAGGCGGAAGAATTAAAAAAGTTTATGGATGATAATAATGGAACATTTGACGGAAGAGAAGGGTGCGCGCTTCATCATTCCCAAGTGTCAGATAAACCTTTTAATTTCTTTGTAGTGAATAGAAAATTAATACCAGAATTAGTTTTTAAATATAGGATTATAATAAATCCAAAATTAATTAAAGGAGAGGGAATGAAAATAAAAATGCCAGAAGGTTGTATGTCTTTTCCATTCAGAAAAGAAAAATATGTTGAAAGATATTATAAAGTAAGAGTAGAATATCAAGTGCCGGTAATGTTTGGGAAATTAAAAACAATTACAGAAAATTTAACAGGATTGCAGAGTCAAGTTTTTCAACACGAATGCGATCATGGCGAGGGTAAAAATATTTATTTTGAAAATTAAAATTAAGGCAGAGAAAATATTTAGAGAAGCAATCCAATTATATAAAGAAGAAAAAAAATAATAATTATGCGAGAAGATTTTATATTTCCTTTATTCGGAGATGATATTATAATCACAGACAAAGACTTTGAAAATTTAGGAGACGTTTTAACGATAGAACAAGCTAATGAATTTATAAAAGAGGAATTTGATAAATTAAAAGATGATGCAACATGGCAGTTCGCTCGAGATAATTTTCAAAATGAAGATGAATCGCCATGGGAAATGTCCCCGGGAGAATTAGCAATATTTAAATTGATTTTATTTAGGCAATATCCTCGCTCGCAAATTATCGCCAGCACGCAATACGGCAAGAGTTTGACAATAAGCCGCGCTCTTTTAACAAGGATAACAACATTCCCCGGAGATTGGATGTTGGTAGTGCCGGACACAAAGAGAGGTCGCATTCTTATTAATTACATGATACGCGATACGGCCAACAATAATTTCTTTGCCCGTAAACTTTCAGGTATAAATATAAAAGAAAAGAATTTATTAATGAGATTGCTTGAAGAGAAAAGCAAAGTTAAACTGACATATTCAATCATGGAAGAGGATCAGATACCAAGATATGGAACAATAGAGATTATTACAGCCGATGCCAGACGTAAACAGAACACAATCACGACAATTATGGGTTTTGGTGGCCGTAATATAGTAGCAGATGAAGCCGCACTTGAAGACGATGATGTCGATTCTGGAATATTCAGAATGTTGGCCGGAAAAGGAGAAGATACATTTTTAGTAAATATAGGCAATCCATTTTTTAGAAATCATTTTTTAACAACGTGGAAAGACCCGAATTATAAAAAAGTTTTTATAGATTATAAAATAGGAATGGCAGAAGGACGTTATTTACCAAGCGTTATCGAAGAAGCAAAAAAGAAAGCAAATTTTGAAGTTTTATTTGCCTGTAAGTTTCCACCGGCCGATGCGATTGATTCTGATAATTATCAGCAACTTATAAGCGACGAAGAAGTTAAACTGGCAATGCAGGGCGGTGTACATTTTGGAGAAAACAGATTAGGAATCGACCCGGCTGATGGCGGAGAAGATGACGCGTCAATAGTACACAGAAGTTCGGGATATGCAGAAATTCTTTTTAATCAAAAAGGATTAGATCAAATGGATTTTACCGGCCAATGCTCGAATAAATTAAAAGAAACAAATATTAAAAAAGTGTATGTCGATAGCGTCCAGATCGGAACATATAGCCGGCTCGTCGAAATAAACAGAGTAGATAATGTCAAGCCGGAACAGAAATGGAATCTATTCGGAGTTAAAGGAAACGAAACACCGGGCGACCCAAGACAATTTTTAAATAAGAGAGCTGAAATGTATTGGAGACTTAGATCGTGGATTAAACAAGGAGGAAAATTAAGTAAAGATCCAATCTGGTTGCAGTTAACAACCATTAAATATAAAAATGTAGATAGTAAGGGAGTCATCGCAATAATGCCTAAGGACGAAATGAGAAAAAGAAAAATAGCAAGTCCAGGCGCGGCAGATGCATTAGCGGCAACATTCTATGATCCGCAAACAGCAATTGCCATTACTCAAGAAGAAAGATTTTTTATGAGAAAAATGGCCCAACAAAAGAAACATAAGACTCCAAGCGGAGGATATAATCTTAAAATGACTGGACATTAATTATTAAACTTATGAATAAAGGAGAAAAAGAAAATAAAATAAATAATAAAGAAGAAACAAATGGAGAAACACCCAAGACTGCTTATAATCCAAACATCTCAGACCAAAAAATTATAAAGGGTGTTTATAATTCATTGCAGGATATGATCACGCTTCAAACCAAGACATATCCTGAATTTAATAATAGAAATTTAAAAGCATTTGTTGACGATGGAGATAAAAGATTAAATGCTTATGTAGTTTCCAAAGAATCATATGATCCGCCGAAAGAAGATTGGCAATCAAATGTTCCACTTCCGACAATACGCGATAAACAGAAAAAGAATTTAGCCGGATTTTCTTTACAAGTTCCAGACATGGAAATTAAAGCATATGGAGAAGATAACGTAATGAATGTAAATCGGGCCGAGATAGTGAAATGGTTAATTAAAGGATCATACATTCAAGAAGAAAATTCAGTACTCGAGAATTTTTGGGAATCGTGGGAAGCATCGACACATGGAACAGTCATTAAATATGAAGGATATTTAAAAACAAGATACAAACAAAAATTTATAACAAATTATGATATCGTCACCGGTAAGATTGAATATGTTGAAAAAGAAGTAGACGTCGATGATAAATGTATATCTTATCAATTGCCGATCACAGAATTTTTTATCAGAGATATTAATATTTCTGATGTTCAAGATCAACCCGAAGTGGCATGGGTTAGATATTTAGACAAAGATGTATTTGAAAATGAATTTGGTAAATATACAAATTTTAATTACGTAAAAACTAAAGGAGAATTAACCGATGCTGATACTACATCTTTTTATTATCAACAAAAAAACGCATGGGAAACGAGAACAAACGGAAAGAATATTGAAGTTATCAGACTTTACAACAGAATGAAAGATTCATACATAATCGTGGCCAACGGAGTATTATTGCTCAATGCGCCGCTTTTATGGAAAAAGAATGGAGTTAAAGCATATCCATTCGCGAAAACTATATTTGAACCATTTGTGAACAAAAGTTTCTTCTATGGTAATTCATTTCCAAATATTATGGCCGGAATTTATGACTCATTTAACACCACATTTAACACAATGAGTGATAAACAATGGCGCTCAATGTTACCGGGAATGTTAGTCGGAAGAGTTAATCAAGATGCATTGGATTTAGAAGACCAGATAGTGACGGGATCCTCTCATATTTCCGTTGAAGACGTCACTCAAGTTAAATCAATACCAGTGGAAGGAATTAATAATGCTGATGTTTCATTTTTTAAAATTATAGGTCAACTCCTCGAAGATACCAGTCCATCACTTCCAAATTTATTGAGCGGAAAGAAAGCTACAGCCAGAGAAGTAGTTATCGCTGATGAAAAATTACAGGAAATGAAAACACTTTATAATGAAATGATTACTGATTTATGGAGGCAAAAATATTATTTAAGACTGGCCAACATTCAACAGAACTATCCTCAGCCAAAAACAATAATGGAAAAAGATGAAAAGACAGGAGAAATAAAAGAGATTAAAGTTTATAAAACTTATATTATCAATGATTGCGAATTAGATTCATCAACCGGTGAACGAGGAACACTTGCTATTCAATTTAGGGACATTAAAGATAGTGAAAAGAAATCTTTAGAAGCGGCAACATCCATTGAAGAAGAAATGATGAAACAGCAAGGAATACAATATAAAAAATTAATTATCCCGACAGATTATCTTGATAATTATAGATTCCAAATTGAAATTATATCATCGACTGTTTATAAACAGAATCAGGGTCGCGTACAAGCAGAGGTACTTGAAAAATTAGAAGTAGTCAGTAAATTATTCCCTCAAATATTCGTTGTAAATCAAAAAGATTATTTCGAGCAATTCGCTAAAGCATATAATGATAGCCCGGGTAAATATCTTAAAAAGTTAGAAGAACTTCAGGCTGCAGCAAAAGAAGCTGAATTAGGCCAGGCAGGAGGCACAGGAGGCGCACCAGAAGCAGGAGAAGGAACAGGTGCGACAAAACCACCCTTACCACCAGAAACAGGACAAATAGCAACACAATAATTTTTAATTTCTTAATTTTTTAATTTTAAATTTATGTACGATTTAGTAAAACTTGCAAAAAAAGAAATGGAAAAAAAGAAAGAAAAAAGTCTTGAAATGACCACGGATAAAATATGGCCATCAAGAATTGATTTACCTTATATAAGTTTTAACGCCAAACAATTACCGGAAATTAAAGATTGGGAAGTAGGCAAAGAATATGAAATGAAAATAAAGATTAAGATGAATTCTTATTCAGAGAGTAAAGCATTAGAGGGAAATGAAGTCGCAAGAGCTGATTTTGATTTAATTGGCGTAGAACCAATAGAATAAATATTATATGATTAGAGAATTTTTAATCAAACTTTTATTCAGATTGCTTGACGATGATAAACAAATCACCGGCGTTGATAATGAAAGAATTAATCAATGGCTTATTCGTCAATATTCAGATATGGGATTTAGAGAATATTTTAGAAAAAGAGATATACAATTATTAAAAACAATGGGCGTAGGTTTAGATCAAAACAGTTATAAACTTTGGCTCGGCCAAAGGTTCGAACTGTTGAGAACTTTACAAAAAGTCGATATGGCCTATAAACAAACTAAACCAAAGACCGGTGCTTCTGTTCGCGAAGACAATAAGAAAATAGGCGAACAAGAGCAAGGGTAAAAAGGCGAACATATGAAAACACTTAAATTAAAAAATTACTTTTTTATTGGAACACCAGAAGAGAATGGGGTTAGTAAAAAATCAGTCGGTTTGGCTGAATGGTTGGGCAATCAAATGTTGCACGGCCAAGCTTCAAGATCAAGAACAAGATTTTTGCAATTGATCGCGCCGATACTTCAAGAGTTAGATAAAACTCGCATTGAACTTCTTAAAAAGTACGCCGAAAAGAAAAAAGTTAAACAAGGTAAAGAAGGCGAAGAAAAAGAAGTTGAATTGCCTGTTATGTTCTATCCGGAAGTTAAAGTTAGTGAAAATGGCGAAGAAATCATTGAAGTTAAAGAAACAACCGACGAGCATAAAGGTAAAAAGTATAAGATTAAAGATGTTGATGGTTTCAATAAAGAATATCAGGATTACTTGAATGAAGATTATATCGTCGATGTTTTGCCGTCCAATAAGAATATGATTGAAGGAGTCAAAGATATTCTTTTAAAATCTCACGAAGAGTTTGGCGGACGACAAGCATTACTTTATGATGAATGGTGCAATGCATTTGAGAATCTCACTGAAGTAAAAGAAGAAGAAGTAAAAGAAAATAAAAAAGATAAGAAAGATAAGAAATAAAAAAATAATCAGTATATTAACTATTATAAGGCGGAGAACTTATGAAAGGTTAATTTTAGCAGTAAGTGCAATTTGGTGGCCTTTGGCTCCGCCTTTATGGTCATCAAATTGCACGCTGGCCTTTCGATAAGTTTGGCCGTTTTTATTTTATTTAATATTATCTATATTATTTAAACTTAAAAAATTTATTAACTAACATCTCGGGATTGATCCTGCCGAGTTCACAAATTAAAGGATTTAATAAATATGTCAGAAAATAAAACACTTGACTTAAATAATGGAGAGGAGAAAACTCCTGGCGGAGATGGTCAACCGCAAAACAATGCTTCCGGTTCAGAAAATTCATCTACTGAAGAAATAGAATCTCAAATCAATAAAACTTTGGGAGACCAAAGTGATAAAGACGATGAGGTTGATTTAGGAGATGAAGAGGATGAAACGGTTGTCCTTCCTAGAAAAACTGTTGAGAAAATTCTTCGCGATAAAAAGAATTATAAAGATGGTCTATTATCCGTAAAGGATAAACTCAAAGGCTTTAAAAAGCCAGTTCAAAAAAACGAAGAAAAACCTAAACAGAAATCAGATAATGAGCCTATTACCCGCGCTGATTTGCATAAAATCAATTCGGATAAGGCCATTAAAGAAGTTTGCAAAGACGAAGTGATTGATAAAAACTGGGTGGATATCATCAAGTTTTACACTCCTCGTCGCGGAAAAGAATCTACCGAGAGTATTATAGCGGACATTCAAGACGCTAGAACTCTTTGGGAGAAAAATGGTGGAAAAACCAACAACGGAGATGATGGAAACAATAATGACAGAAAAATCTCTGCTGATCTTGCCGCAGAAAAAAGCAAACCATCTGGTACAAAAGGAGAGGGCAAAAATCAGGAACGTAAGAGTATTCTTACTAAAAAAATTCCTGTTAAGGAATGGTACAAATAAAGTCGATTATTCCTTATAAGTTTAACCAACATAAACGCACGATAAATTATGTTTACACCTCTACGTTACGATTCCGGAAAAATTGTTACCATTAAAAGTGGTACTGTTTCCGGATCTACAATCACAAAGTTTGATGCTTTGGATTGGGCAAGTGGTTATTTACAAAGAGCAACATCTGCATCCACAGAGATCAGAATGGTTGCCTTGGAAGATAAAGTTACTGCCGCCGGCGAACATGAGGACATCCAAGTTCTCATCGTTGATGGAGTTGAATTTGAATGCGATTGCACTCACAATTCCGCCGTCACTCAAAGAGGAACCTATGTTGACTTAACCGATCACGACACTCTTGATAATGATGCGACCACAACGGACGTATTCTATGTCACAGAGAACGTTGGAGCGGCAGCCGACAAAAAGGTTAGAGGATACTTCGTGCATAATATAGCTTAAACGTATGCCTATTTTAGTTAGCGATTTTCCGTCATTAACTGATGACTTACAAAGTATATTTAACGAAGTAGCCAAAAACAAGGTAGCAGAAAATGTTGGATTTTCAATTTTCAATGTATTCGATACAGATCGTTTAACATATGATCATTTAATCCTACATGGAGTATCCGGGATCAAGAGAGTTACTTCCGGCCAAGACTTACCAAAGTTAAGTGCCAGAGAAGGTGACTCAGTTTCTTGGACCCAAGAATACTTCGGTGCTGAAGTTGACATCACTAAAAAAATGCGAAAATTTGATCTTCACAATCAGATTGATTCTGTTGTTAGAAGCATCACTGAAGACGCATTTGATAAGATTGACCAATCATTGGCTGATAGAATCATTCAAGGTTGGGGAACATCTTATACTGATGTTTACGGAGACACGGTTTCTGCTCTTGGACCTGATGGATTAGCATTATTTACTGCTTCACATACTACTCCGATTAATTCAGATGTTTTCTCCAATATAATTTCGGACGGGACCAACACCAATCCTCCACTTTCAAGACAAGCAATTGTTTATATGAGAGCGCAAGGATTGAAGCATCGCGATCCGAATAATCTTGTTAGATCGATTAACTATGACACAATCATAGTAACCGCTGACAATGAAGATATTGCAGATCGTATTTGTAATTCTGAGTATTTACCGGGCAGTGCGAATAATGACAAGAATCCATTAAAAGGCAAAGTTAAAGTAATCGTCTGGCCTCGTCTCGCTTTAGCGAGTGATGGCACTGACTCTTCTGCCTATTGGTTCATGTGTGACTCTAAAGGAGTTAAAGAATCGTTACAATGTTTATTTGCAGAACGTCCGGCACTTGATGCTCCGGAACAAGTCTACGCGAATAAAAATTGGGCTTATTCTTTAGATTTCTTCTATGCAATCGGTATGGGCTTTCCGGCTTATATCGCAGGTAGCAAAGGAGATAAATCCTAGTCATTAATTTCTTTGTAAGAAAATAAATCTATAATAAAAATAGTCGGTTCGGGGGAAGCCGTAAATTCCCCCGAAAGTTTACATTTAAATAAAATTAATCAAAACAACTCTTATGTCTACTCAAATTGACTGGGCTAAACTTACGAATGAAAATAGGGTTAAAGCTCCCGGCATTCCTTGGACTCAAGCCGAGATGGATGCAATACATTCTAAGGGCATGAATCCCGATGATGTTAGGGCCGGCTTTCTTGATCCTTTGGAAATCGAAAGTGATAAACCTAGAAAATTAAGTCAACTCAGAAAACCTGAGTTAGTAATTAAGGCAAAGGAGCTGGGGATTGATTTTGATGAGAAAGTCGCAACGCGCGGCGATCTTATTTTAGAAATCAAAAAGGCAGAGAAAAAGTCGGACGAGAAAAACGTCTAATAAACCCCAGATAACCTTCGCTTTTTTCTCCAAGCGATTGAACTAATAGGGATATGAGAAATCAATTATTACGTTTAACAAAAGTCAAATCGACAAAAGGCGAGAGAAGAATCGGTGAGATTTTCAAACGAAATAGAATTAAATTCAAAACGAAATATCGGATTGGAAAATATGTCGTGGACTTCCTTGTCGGAAGAACAGTCATAGAAGTGGATGGAAACATTCACAAACATACCGATACTCATAAAGATATTTTTCTATTTTCGCAAGGATATGTTCCGATTCATATCTCAAGTTATGTTAAACAAGAAATAATTGAAAAACAACTTATAAACCTAATCGAATCAAACAAATATGGCAGAAACAGATAATTTCGTTAAATCGTCTATTGGTTGGTTAGAATTAGTAAATTATTCAGCGAATCCTACCGACACCGATGCGAATCGGCGCGGTTTGGCATTTGTTTCCGGATCACTTAAATATTGGAATGGCTCATCTTGGGTCTCCGTATCAAGTGCCGGGGGAGTGTCAACATGGGACGACCTGTATGATTTAGATAAAACTTTATCCATAGACGATGGCACATTTACAATTCAGTTATTAGCTGGAGAATCTTCAGTCGCTTTAACGCTCGCAGCGCAAGCTACAGCGACCGGCGCACTTTTAGCATTCTCTAATTCAGGAACTGGTAATGATGTTACTGGTACATCAAGTACATGGTCAGTAACTTCCGCAGGTGCTGGAACTTTTGCAAGTTTAATAGCCGAAAGTTTAACCGCTGCGGCTAATCTTACAATTGATGCTACTGGAACTGGTACTATTATAATCGGTGGAACTTCTACCGGTGCGGTAACTATCGGTCCGGCATTAACAGCCACTGCTTCAATTACTATTACCGGAACAGCTGATACTGATTGTCTCACAGTCACAGCAGGTGATGTCGTAATTTCAAATGGTAAAATTACATTGACAAATGACGACACCGATGCGGCCTTAACAGTCGTTGCTGCTGCAGTCACTACGGGAAATGTTATCTTGATTACCGCCAATGGCGTGACTTCAGGTAATATGATCAATTTAGTGACCACAGCTTCTGGTTTTTCTGGTGGAACATTTTTAACTTGTAATGACGGCTCAGTTAGATTTAGCGTTGGCGTTGACGGGGCAACCCTCATTGCTTCCGGCGTTAATTCTACGAAAGCTTTAGAAATTACAGGTATTCAAACATCAGAAAATGTTATCACAGTAACTTCATCTGGAGTAACCGCTGACAATAAAGCAATTTTATTGATTAATTCTTCCGGCAATTCTGCCGCAGGATCAAATCAAATTAGAATTGCTCCGTCTGGAACTCCTGTTGAAACTTCCGTTGGTATAGAATTTGTCGGTGCATCTAAATTGATGCAAGCGATGGTTCTCGATGGAGACTCCGTTGATAATTCAGTAGCTGTAATTAATGGCGGTGGAGCATTAGCTTCAACTAAGGCCGTTTTAGAAGTAACAGCTGATGGCGAAATCGCTGCAGGTGGTACAGTCGCAAGATTCGGTTTCTCAGGTACTGATACCAACACTCCTTCGGTCGTTTATTCAACGACAAGCGGAGCTGGTGCAGTATTTGAAGGTGTATGTACAAACGCAGGCGCACTTGGCGCGTGGATAAAACTTTATCATAACTCCGCTTCTCCGGCCAACAGTGATGTTGCTGGAAGAATTGCAGTTTATGCTAAAGATGCCAGTGCTAACGTAGAAGTAATGTCAAGAATCGATACAGTGATAACTGACGTAACAGCCGGTAGCACTGATGCCGATTTATTATTCTACGTGATGAAAGCTAATACTGTTACCCTTATATTAACCCTTGACTCAGATGTCAATGGATTAGTTGTTGGTAGCGGAGCAGCCGCTGCAATCGTAACTTCAAATGGAGCTTACGATTTGACCTTGAGTACAAACTCGGGGACTACCTCTAGTTTAATCACTATTACTGACGGCGCTGATGGCGCAATCAGCCTGATTCCAAATGGAGCAGGAATTATATTGGTTGGATCAGGAGCGGCAGCCGGAACTATCAGTTCAAGTGGTGCATATGATCTTAAACTCGAAACCAATTCTGGGACCAATTCAAGTTACATCAATATCGTTGATGGTGCTGCAGGTGCAATTAAACTCGTTTGCAATACAACTGGTGTAGTTGAAATAAATAACACCGATGCAGGTGCATTGGGTGCTGTTCTTCAACTTAATCATGTGTCTGCATCAGCGGCCGCGAATGATGTCGTCGGTAGAATTCTCTTCACGGGAATCGACGATGCGGCAGCCGCCGAGAGTTATGCAAGAATCGATGTAATTGCCAAAGATATTGCCGCGGCTAATCCCGACGGAATCATGGCATTTTATGTCGATGTGGCTGGCACATTAACAGAGAAGATGCGTCTTGATGCTGATCTCGCTGGTATCCAAGTTGGTACTGGTGCGGCAGCCGCGATTGTTCAATCATCTGGAAATTATGACTTGATTCTTAAAACTGGAAATGGTACTACTGGTGATATCACTATTACCGATGGTGCTAATGGCAATATCACTTTATCCCCGAATGGTTCGGGACAAATTGATTTAGCCAATGTGGTTTTAATGAGCAAGACTCAGTCATTAACTGGAGCTGGAGCGGTAGATGTGGTCTCATCGATCACAGAAATCACTACAACTGCGGCAGATGCATTAACACTTGCTGACGGTACGGAAGGACAACTCAAATTCTGTATAATGTTATCAGATGGCGGAGAAGGAACGCTTACTCCGGCCAATCCAGGAGGATTTGCCACAATTAAATTTAATGATGTGGGAGATTCTTGCTTACTGATGTTCACTAACAGTAAATGGTATGTCATTTCGAATAATGGATGTACTGTAGCTTAGTAGTTTAAAATAGAATCTAATGATAAAGGTTAGATTCAAATCCTTTGACTCCGGGCTTTGATTTTTAAAGTCAAAGCCCGGGCAACAGGATCTTAAGAATCTTAGTTAAAGAAAAAATAATAAAAATTAAAATTTATGCCGGCAAAATCAAAAGCACAGCAAGAAGCAATGGCAATAGCCTTGGCGGCAAAAAAAGGTAAAATTCCAAAAAGAAAATTACTCGGAGCATCAAAACAAATGGCTGAATCAATGACTAAAAAACAACTCGAAGAATTTGCTTCAACGCCAAGGAAAATTTTGCCAAAAAAAGTCAATGTTAAAACTTGGTATTCCTAAAATTAAAAAAATTAACAATTAAAATTATAATCATATGAGTCAACATTATTCTTACACAGAAGGTATTGTTTATAAACAAACTATTCACGATGCTATAACGGCCAGCGTCGCCGTAGCAGACGCTAAAGCTGAACTTTGCGCAGGAGCAAAGTCAATTATGTTAAGTTTAACCGAGGGTGGAACAGTTAATAATCGCTCGGGAGAACTAAAGATTTACGTTTCAAATGATGGCACAAATTTTTATCAATATAATATGTTGATAGATAATGTTGCCAATACTAATGCTCAAAACAAAACAAGAATTTCATCAAAAGTTCGTGCCTCTGCAGGTACGGATATTTTATTTCTTGATAAAGAAACATTGGGAGCAATTGCATTTTTTAAAGCTGAATTAGTTATAACTGACGGAGCGGCCCCGACCGGAAACTTCACAATCAAATCTACAGTAATGTACTAAAAATTTAAAGATTAAAATTAAATATGAAAACAATTTTTCTAAATAATTTAGAATTAATAAAAGATAAAAAACTTACATTTTTAACCAGTGATGTGTCGGCTGGAGATTCAACATTACCTGTTGAAAGTATAATCGGATTCGCAGTAAATTTAATTTTATTTATTGGAGAACCGGGAGACGAAAAATCAGAAGTAATAAAAACTCACGCGACTACACCGCCGAGCAGTCTTTCGGTATTTTTAGCTTCTAACTGTGTCTTTGACCATGTTCAAGGAACACCTGTTTATATAATAAAATATGATCAGGTTGAATTTAGTCATGCAGTAACAATCGCCGGCACAAAAACAGTTCTTGATACCATTAATATTCAAGCAGATGAAATTAATACTCAATATGACGATAGTACATATTCATCGGGATATTATTTTACAAGATTAAAAAATACTATTGGAGCAGGAAGTTATTCTGATTATTCAGATCCGATTCCTTATAACGGATATGGAGATAATACGGTCGGAGCGGCCATAGATTATGCTTTAAAAAGAAATAAAACTGAATTCACTGAGAATGTAACTAAAGATTTTTGTATAGAAGAAATAAATAATTGTTTGCAATTCGCGCGAGGTAAATTAAAAAAATGGCATAATCTTCAAGAATTTGATTATAGTTTGGGAGCTACAAGTCGCGGAATAAATAAATTTGCGATGCCTTCTGATGCATGGCAATATTCTTATAAATCAGTACTTGGATTCAGAATAGGTAGCGGTAAAAATTTAACTTATAAAGATAAAACAGAATTTGAAGAATATTTGGAAGGAGTTAATCATGCACTTCTAAGTTCTGGGGCGATTGCCGGAGATATAACAATCACAGTGGATGATCCTCATGATTTTCCAGATTCAGGGGATGTAATGATTAAAGGCCAAGTTATCACCTATACGGCCATTGATCGGACCACAGGGGCAATTACGGGAATCCCAGCGAGTGGTGACGGGGCTATTACAGCTACTTTGACCGCCGGGGACGATGTATGGCAAGGAGATTACGAAGAGGGAAATCCTGATATTTTTACAGTTTATGATGGTTATATCAGATTTTGGCCACTTTGTTCCGCGTCTTATATTTATAAAAATGGATGGATGGATTATTGGAAAGAAGCGCCAAGCGTTGACAGTGATAATGATACTTTAGATTTATCCAGATATGACATGGTTAAATATTGGTTAACTTGGGCAATTAGGGGACAACTTAAAAATGATGGAATGCGCGATCCAAATGATGCTGATTATGGATTATTTAATACTATTTTAAATGATGCCATAAGCATTGAACTTAGAACTCACGGCCAGAAATATAAAACTCGTCCATTATTGAATCAAATTAAATTTTAAAATAAATGAAATTATCAGACCAAAAAATAAGAGATTGTTCGGAAGGAATAATTCAATTCGTAGATACAAGTATTTTGCCGGTTAATTCGGTATATTTGGGAGTTAATTTTCTTTTTGATGAAATACTTGGCCGGGCCGTACTTAGGCCAGGAACAACACAATTGGGAAATCAAATTGTTAGTGGAAAATCATGTATTGGTCTTTATCAACACATAACTACAGCCGGACTTAAAGTTCCAATCGCAATTTTTAATGATTCATCTGATATTAATGCTGATATTTATGCATTAAGCGGCGCGACATGGTCATTAGCGAAGAATGATATTACTAAAGATTTAAAAGTTAGATTTGAAACATTTCTCGATACTACGATCGCAGTAAATGGTGCAGAATCAATGAGTACTGATGATGGAACGAATTGGGTAATTACTGGAGGAAATTTAGATGTTGGAAATATGCCGGCAGTTACGATGATCCGCGAATGGCAAGATAGATTATTTGCCGCAGGGGATCCTGTATATCCAGATAGATTATATTTTTCTTCAATTCAAAATGGCGTAACAATATCTTGGACATCGGGAAATGGTTATATAGATATTGAACCGGAAGAAGGAGCTGGTGCAATCAGTGCTTTGGCAAAAGTGCCGGGATACTTTCTGATTTTTAAAGAACGTTCTCTTAAAAGATGGGATGGATCGTCAACATATCCGGATGATTTAATTACTATCGGAACACCGACTCAAGAATCAGTTATTATGACTCGGCAATGTTGTTATTATTTTAATAAAAGAGGAATATACGAAACGACTGGAGGATATCCTAGAAAAATATCAAGAAGAATCCAAAAAATTATTGATGCCATTCCGGCAAGTTATTATTCTAAAATTTCCGGATGGGGAACAGGAGAACAAATTATTTATTCAATAGGAGATATTTCTATTGATGATTTAGATCTTACAAATTGCGTTATTATTTATAATATAGAAAGTCAAAATTGGTCACTTTTAAGTTTTCCTAAAGAATTTAAATTATGGCACCAATACATTGATTCAGATGGAGATGAATTAATAATGGCCGGAGATGATGATGGAAATATTTGGAAAATATTTGAAGGAGATGATGACGATGGATCTCCTATTAATTGGTTAATTCAATATCAATCTCAAGAATTTGGTACGCGCGGAAGAAAAAAAGAATTATCAAAATACGTAATTTATACAAAAAATGTTCGTAACGGAATATTTACATGCAGAATTGATGAGAAAGGAGAATTTAGACCATTGGGAAATAAAAGTAAAGTTAATAATGATGTTGAAGAAATTATTGGAAGTATTAGTGGAAGATATTTTGAATTTAGAATACAAGGTCAAGGAAAATCAGTCGAGATAATCGGTATAGATTTTCCAGAGGTTAACGTAACATTAAATTATGTCGGTTGATATAAAAAATTATAATTTATATGATCTAGGGTATGATAAAAATTTCATTAAAACAGATTCATTCTACGAAGAGACAAATACAGTAGAATCAAAAATAAGTAATTCTGTAAATGTCGCATTGGTAACTTCTGGAAATTCTACGGGAAATGTTACCCTTACATCAGGATTTTATAAATCTGCAAATTATGTACCCGGTGTATCCGGATGGACGATAAATGCAGATGGAAGTTCTCAATTTAAAGATATAACTTTAATTGGTGGTACTTTTAAATTTGGAAAGACCAGCTGGACAGATTCTGTTCATTCTGGATATTATCAAGGAGCGGAAGGATTATATTTTGGTGGCGCGGCAGATGTCACTAAAATTAAATTTTCAATTGCTACTGGTACGTTTGATTATACCGGCGGCACTTTTACAACTCCGGCGATTCTGGGCGGTTCAATCATTGGGACGACAATCGCTATTGGTTCTGGTAATTCTATTTTTAAAGCAGATGCTAATGGTATTTATTTAGGACACGCAATTTTTGCTTCAGCACATTTTAGTGTTAGTATGGCAGGAGCATTAATTGCTGATTCTGCGACAATTACAGGGTCTATCACTGCCACTTCTGGCACAATCGGTTCATTCACAATCGGAACTTATTTATATACTGGCACAAAGACGGCTTATAATGATGCTAACGCTGGTGTTCATCTTGGTTCTGACGGCATAGGAATAGGAAATAATCTTTTTACTGTTTCTGGCGCTGGAGTATTAACTGCAGTTTCGGGAACTGTCGGTGGTTGGAATTTAAGCACCAATCTTTTACAATCAGCCACTTCGGGAGTAAGAATTGTTTTAGATCAGGCTAATCTTCGTATTTCTGTTTTTGATGCCGTAGAAGAAAAAGTGGTAATGGGTTATCTTAATGGTTTGCCAAAACACGATGGTTCTGGAAACTGGGGTGCTTCCAATTACGGTTTTTGGGCAAGAACTGGAAATTCATTAAGCATAGACGGAGCTGGCGAATTTACCTCCGGCGATTGGATTGTCCAAAATGACGCCAATTATTTGATAAAAGACGGGTCTGCGAATATAATCGTTCGTCTTGGAACTGACACGGGCGAGAAAGGATTATTTATTTATAACACCGCAGGAACTCAATTAGCCAAATTTATATCAGATCAAATTTATGTCGGAGCAACGACAAGTTATTTACAATATACAGTTGCAGCAGGAATGAAACTTTACTCTAATATTTCAGATGCTTTAACTTTTGATTTCGGCTCTAATGTTCTTTTTAAAGAAGGCGGTTCTATAAAATTTACTTCGGTTACCGCACCGACTGCTTGCACGGCTACTTTAATAGCGACTGGGACTGGAAATGTAGATAACGGCGACCATAGTTATAAAGTCACTTTTGTAACTGCGGCAGGAGAAACAAGTTTAAGTTCTATTTCAAATGTGGTTACAGTTGACGGAACGCATAAACAAGTTGCTTTAAGTGGAATACCAGTCAGCACTTCAGGAGCAGTTTTACAACGAAAGATTTATCGGACAAAAGCAGGAGGAACTAATTATTATCTTTTAACAACAATAAATAATAATTCAGTTACGACTTATACCGATAATACGGCGGATGCAAGTTTAACTGGCGGAGTGGCGAATAATTTACAAAATGACACTGCTGGAAAAATTTATATTGACGGACAAGCCGTTATAGATATTAGTAATCAAAATATTTATATAGGTGTAGCATCAGGAACTCACAATACAGTTGGTTATGGATTGACTGCGATGGGATATGGTTCTTTACACAATAATACAATCGGACAAAATTGCGATGCTTATGGTTTGTTTTCCCTTTATTCAAATACAGAAGGAATTTTAAATTCCGCTTTTGGAGGAGGTTCTCTTTATTCAAATACTGTCGGAGGAAGAAATGTTGCCTCAGGTTGCAGTTCTCAATATTATAATATTGATGGAAGTTATAATACTTCCGGCGGAGTAAGTTCTCTTCAAGAAAATATTCACGGAAGTTATTTGACAGGATTCGGTTATATGGCTGGTTATTTATGCGAGAATTCAAATGCTTTATTTCTCGGTTATATGGCTGGCTCGCACGAAACTGCTGGAAATGTTTTTTATCTTGATGCCATAGATAGAGGAAGTTTAGCATTAGAAAAAGCAGGTGCTTTATTATACGGAACTTTTAATGCCACACCAGCAAATCAAACTTTGGTTATAAATGCCGCAACGACAATTTCAAATACTCTTAATTGTGGTGCGATAACAACTCTTGGAGATTTAACAGCAAGAGGTTTAAATACTGGCAGAGCAATAATTTCAGAAACTTATAATGATAACTCTGCTTCTACTTCAAAATTTAGATGTATCAAATCACATCAAGATACAGTTGGATATACAGCAACAGTAGATACGGAAATTTTAGGAATTTTAGATTTTTATGGAGTAGGTTCAGACGCAGATAGTTTTGATTATGGTGGTGAAATAAAATTTACCCAAAATGGTGCAGCTGGGGCAACTTTTATTCCAACTAAAATGACAGTAGAATTAATGACAGCAGCAGGTGCTTCATTTGAGGCATTAGTTTTGGCAGCAGATAAGTCGGCAGTTTTCGCTGGTGCTGTATCAGGAATAACGACTCTCGCTTGCGGTGCGATAACTTCAACTTCTGATATAAAAGCAAATACCTCTCAATATGTTTTAGAAGGTTATGCCACTGGCAGAAATGTTTTACGAGCTATGGCTGTTCAAATTCAACCCGGTGCGACACCCGGAACTAATATAAACATAGGCGATATGACCATAACATTTGGAACCTTTAATTGCACTAATAGTAATGCTACTAATTTAGCAAAAAGTGCAACAAGTGGTTCTTGGTCTTTATCTAGTAATGGTTTAGTAATTACTTTTTCTATTACGCCGACTATTCTAACAATTTTAAGTCATTCTGTTCAAATAGAAAAATTAAATACTGCTGCTTTACCTTTTAGAATTGAAACTTATGTCAGTGCTGGGAATATTTGTTTAGTTATCACAGCAGTAGGTAGCACTACAGCCCTTGATTGGACAACAATTTTAGACGCTGGTTCGTATTTATTATTGAATTTTGTCTTTTTAACTTCAGATTAATTATAATAATTTTTAAAATATGGAAATTTACACAAAAATTAACGATACGGAGTTTAAAGAAGAAATATCAGAAACAACTAATAATCAAAAAGTTTATACTATTAAAAGTCTTTTAAAACAGAAACTTTATCTTATAGAAGATACTGAAAATCAAAGGAAAATTTTAGATTCAATTATTAGTAATAATGAAATGCAATTAGAAAGGATTAATAAATTGCTTTTAAAAGCAAAAGAACTTGGTATTAATTAATTTAAAATAAAATTTATGACAAACAAAAACACGTATAAAAAAGTTAGTGAAACAGAATTTAAAGAAACCGAACAGATTTCGGTTACTCAAGAAAAAGTTTATTCTCTTAAAAGTCTTTACGAGAAGAAAATTTGTATTATTGACCAATTGGAGAGAGAACAGAAAGAACTTGAATCAAGAATTACCACAAGAAAAGCAGAATTGGAAAAAGTGGAAGAATTAATCGCCAAAGCGGAAGAATTGGGAATTAAAGAAGTGAGTTCCGTGAAAGAAGAACCAAAAGAGATACCTGTTTAAATAATATTTTATGTTTAAAAAAACTGAAAAAGAAAATTTAGAAAATAAAGAAGCGATTATTGAAAGAACAGTAGAACACATAATGATTGGGAAGATTCAGCTTTTAATAGCGATTATAGTTTTTATGTGTCCGGTAATTGGTTGTTTTTTTAAAATTCAAATGGACGTGGCTTTAATAAAGCAAAATCACGAGGCGCATATTCAGACAGCCATTGAAGAAATAAGAGAATTAAAAGAAGGAGAAAAAGATTTACAGATAAAACTCGATACCGACCATGAAGCCATTATAAAATTAATGACTATAAATAATTTAAATAATAAATAGATTATGAAGATACTTACACCTCAAGAATTTATAGCTCAAGAATTCAAGGCCGGAAGATATGTCACCGGAGGAATAGCCCATGTCGGCGGTGGTTCTATTGTCGACCAAACTCTTAAAAGTTTGGGGTTTTCTGATATAATTCCTATGCACGGAACTTACAAAGATCAAACGGCAATGGATGCACAAAAAATTTGGATTCAACCATTAATGTCTCAACTTAACGATATGAATGAGGCGATGTTTAATAAATATACTGCTTATGTTCAAAGTCAAATTCCTGATTTTAATAAATTATCATCAACAGATAAGGCAAGTATTTTAACTGGAAAAACTGAATATAATCCCACTACGATGAAATCTGCAGGAGAAGGAAATGTTAATATTGCCGGATCAAAAGAAAACCCAATAGGAAATATGACCGCAGTTTATTTAAATGGAGAAAATCCAATAATAATTACAGGCACCAGTATAGATGATATTTCAAAAAAGGCTTCTGATCCAAATGGACAATATAAAATAAATCCTGCCAATCTTTATGGCACAGGATTTCGTGATCCATCAACAATTCCAACTGGAAACAATGCAGCATTAAAAGCTTTGGGTATATCTACAATGGGGAGCGAAAAAGGAAGTGATCAACCTATTTCAAAACAAGTTTTTAAATCTGGCAAAGATTTATTTTATCAAATTAAAGATGGTTATAAAAAAATAGCAGATGTTCCTACACTTGAATCATTGTCAAAATCTGGAGTGATAGATACTTCTATTGGATATAAAGATTTGCCGGCAGGAGCAAATATTATTGGAAATATTCCCACTGGAGACACACCACCATATCTTCCCGGGCAACCAGAATCAAATGGAAATACAGGAGATACCACACCGATCAACACTGGAAGTTCTGTTTTACCAACTGTTGATATACCTAAAGAATTATCAGATAATCCATATTTTAATCAATTGGATGACAACAATAAAGCGATCATAGCTTACTATTGGAATATAACTAATAGTCAAGATGTCGCGAAACAAACAGAATTTCAAAATGCACTTAAATTGGCAGGAGAACAGGCAG